>Ga0209188_1000007_pt1 | contig 257913 bp, 333 predicted proteins | sample C_130625_EF_Meta_FD_187307 | JGI IMG/M metagenome (GOLD analysis project Ga0209188, IMG submission 187307) | Freshwater microbial communities from Lake Croche, Canada to study carbon cycling - C_130625_EF_MetaG (SPAdes) (version 2) | ecosystem: Environmental > Aquatic > Freshwater > Lake... | reverse complement strand
AGAATACGGTATATCGGTATTATATATCAAACCAAGATAAATACAATTAGTAAATGTATTATCACATAATGAAATACTATATGGTTCAGCACCTGTAAGATTTGTTATTGTTATTTGTTTTGACATATCGTTTACTAAATATACTTAATTTTTATAGATACTAAATCCTATCTTAATTTATTCTCTTTCAAACTCCGGAGAATATGATAATGCAAAATCATCAATAACACTATCAGGTCCCCACGCTTGTAAAATATCGTAAGTAATTTCCATTTCAAAACTTAATAATGATGGTGATATGTAATCATAAGTTATTGTATTACCCTCATTATCTATTTCCGTTTTTACTGTTATATTGACTAAATCACAATTTAATTTTGCGGTAGTCGCGTTTCTATATAAATCATTACAAGTCCACATAATAGCATTTGCGTATGGATAAACATCTGTCGCCACAGAATATATCGGTTTTATTTTTAAATAATTTGCCATAATTTTATTTTTATAAATATTTTATTACCAAGAATAAACCCACACTTGACCTCTACCTCCTGAACCTCCATTTCCACCTGTTCCTGTACTTGTTCCTGCACCACCGCCTCCACCGCCTCCACCGGGTACTCCACCATTTCCACCATTACCTCCGGTCACATTTGGGTTTGTTGTTCCCACTCCGACACCATTTGCTGCACCACCACCTCCACCACCACCTTGTCCGCATTTTATAGAACTTCCATTCGCACCTGTACCACCTGATGTTGGAGAATTATTTGTTGCACCTGGTACGCCGCCATTACCCGCAGTATACGCACCTGATGTACCCCCTGAGAGTGCCGGTGAAGTTGCGTTGGTGGAATCTCCACCACCACCTTTACCGCCTCCGCCTCCTCCGTGTATTGAACTTCCGGCAGCACCTCCAGTACCCGAAGTACCTTTACCACTACCACCACCACCACCATACTCACCACTAGCCGCTGCGGTTGCGGAACCAGTAGACGAACCCCCTTGTCCTCCAATTGCGGCCGTAGATGATGCCCCCGGAAATCCACCACCGGCAAATGCAGTTCCAAATACAAAGCTACCGGCACTTCCGGTTCCACCTCCACCTCCACCTGTCACCGCAACACCCGTCACTGATGACCCACTAACCCCTCCTCCACCACCATACGCAGTTAATAAAGTGTTACCTGAACTAAATGTTGAGTCACCTCCTGATGTTCCACTACCTGTCGCACCTGAAGATATTGTCGCACCTGAACCTGATGTTCCCCCGGAACCCACAATAACTTGTTCTGTTGCACCAAGTTGTGATGCGATATATAATCGTTGAGCGTACGCTCCTCCGCCACCACCTAATCCTCCGTGTCTAATAACATTCAAACTTGCCATAGAGCCGCCACCTCCACCACCTCCACCACCTACACAAACCACATATACAAATTTACATCCCGTAGGTTTAGTCCAAGTATTTACACCTGTTCCGGTAAAAACCTGAACATTACTAACTTCATTTATAATATTATTAATTGCCATATTTTAATTTTTTACCAAGAATAAACTCTTATTTCTCCTCTACCGCCGGTGCCGCCATTACCACCTAAACTTGTATTTGCACCATTTCCTCCACCTCCACCACCACCTCCTGGTGAACCTCCATTTCCTCCGTTACCTCCGGTAATATTTGCGGTTAATGTTCCTCCACCACCTCCACCACCACTACCACAGATACCACTTGAACCATTATTACCCGTTCCACCTGATGTTGGTGATATACCACCGGTACCTGCTGCACCACCTGTTCCTGCGGCATATATCCCTGAGGCTCCTCCGGCACTAGGCGCGAATAACGTTCCTGTTGAAGTTTGACTACCACCACACCCTCCACCACCGGCACCATATAGTGAACCTCCACCATTATATAATGTTCCTAATGTGTTATGACCACCACCGGCAGCACCACCATATTCTGCGGGACTTCCTACGTTCACTACTGATGAAGCCCCACCTTGTCCTGCATTTGCTAATAACGCACTTGCACCGGGAAAACCACCTGATTGACTCGCTGAAGCACCATTATTACCTGCCGACCCTGTTCCCCCACCTGAACCACCTGAGGCATTGGATTGTGTATTATTATTAATGGGTAATCCACCCCCTCCTCCAAATGCACTTAAATAAATTGTTGTGCCGGTTCCAAAGGTTGAACTACCCCCAATACCTCCAGTACCTGCGTTTACCAAACCTGTTTGTCCTCCGCCTGTTCCTCCCGTTCCGCCTGAAGCAACAGTTAGTGGAACCGATGATGGTAAATCGGACGCAGTAAACATCTTATAAATAATAGAACCTCCTCCACCTCCCGTACCTCCCCAAGCACTTGTTGTTGCAGCCGGTACTGCGTATCCTCCGGCACCGCCACCCCCACCTCCAACACATACAACATACACAAATTTACAACCCGTTGGTTTTACCCAAGTAGTTGTTCCTACTGCGGAAAATATCTGAACATCCGTAACCTCATTTATTGCATTAATTATTGCCATATAATATTTTTTTTACCAAGAATAAACTCTAATTTCACCTCTACCACCGGTACCGCCATTTCCACCATTTCCCGTTGTGGTTCCAGCACCACCGCCACCACCACCGCCACCCGGAATACCCCCATTTCCGCCGGCACTACCGGTTGTATTTGATAAAGTGGAAGTACCTCCACCACCTCCTCCTCCTCCACATCCGTACCCAATTCTACTTGTACCTGTACCTCCTGATGTTGGACTAGCACCTGAAGTTCCTGCCGTCCCATCTTCAGTATTATTATATACACCGCTGGCACCACCTACCGTAGCATTTGCCAATATTGATGAGCCTGAAAGAACTGATGCTGCACCTCCACCTCCACCACCATATAATGAACAACCACCGGAATATGTTAAATTTGTTGTAGTTTTACCACCACCACCGGCACCACCATATTCAGCATTACCTCCCGGTGCATTTGCCAATCCCGTCGCCCCTTGACCACCAATAGCATTAGCCGTTGAATTATTACCTGCTGGGTCACCACCAAAAACGCTTGCACTACTACCAAATACTCCCGTACTTGCAGTCCCACCTCCTCCACCACCTGTTGAGGTTCCGGCTGCGGAAGTACCACCTCTACCACCACCACCACCAAATGAGGATAATAAAGTTGTACCTGAACTAAATGTTGAAGTTCCTCCATCACCCCCTTGAACTCCATTACTAACCGTTGCTCCCGTTCCGGCAGTTCCACCTGAAGCAACAGTTAATTGAACTGATGATGGTAAATCGGATGCGGAAAATAATTTAGTTGCAATTGCACCACCTCCGCCACCGGTACCTCCGGCTCTAAATAAAAGATTTGTGTTTCTCCCACCACCTCCTCCGCCACCACCTCCGCCAATACAAACAACATACACGAATTTAACACTTGTAGGTTTTACCCAAGTTGTTGTTCCCGCCGCCGAAAATATCTGAACGTCTGTGACTTCGTTTATACTATTAATAATCCCTGACATAAATTAATTATAAAATATATTTCCTATTGCTGATGTAACAACAAATGCGGTATTTGCACTTGTACACAATAGTTTAACACAATCATATTGTGATGTTGCCGATAAATATCCGGTTGTACCTGTTGTTGTACCAACAATACCAAAATTTATAAATTGATTTGCATTTTGTGATATCTGCCATAAACCTGTACCTGTACCAACAACTTCTATTACGGAACCAAAAGCCGCCGTTGATGGTAATGTTATTGTTGTTAATGTTGTTGCGGTTCCAACATATCCGTTATTTGCCGTTGCTGATTGAGTTGCGGTTGCGTTGTTCCAAGTTAAACCTCCTATTGATGATGTTGATACTGTATGAACAACACCCGTTCCATCTACGGTTAATAATGATGTGTCTGAAGCACTTTGTAATCCAACAAATCTAACAGGGTTTGTTGTTGCCGAAACGTGCAACGCATTTGATGGGCTTGTTGTCCCTACACCCAAAAAACCTCCCGACGATACTCTAACTTTCTCCACGGTACCTGAAGTTGTTGAAAAAGTCGCAATGGGGTTACCATTAGCACCGCCAATTACAGATAAAGCAGTTGATTGTGTAGATACAAATTTTGCAGCACTTATTGACGAGTTTACATAAAATTTTGTACCATCAGGTGTTGATGTTCCAATATTAACCGTTCCGGAACTTAAAAATAATACAGTACCTGGAAGTGTTGAAGAACTAAAGTTTAATGTATTTGATGATATATTAATTACTCTATTCCCACTTAAAGAACCATCTCCACTATAAAAAGTGGTTGGTGTTAATGCATCTAAACCTGTTATTGTTGATTGGAAATTACCTGTTCCACTTAACGTTATTGTTCCTGATGAATATGTTCCACCCGTTACCGCATTTATTGTTGTAGTTGTAGGACTTCCCCCATTTGATGCAACACTTAATACGTTTGCTGCAGATAATGTTGTTGCGGTAATATAACTAAATGTTCCTGCGGTTAATGTTGTTGTATCATTTTTAGTTATTGTTAGTAAACCGGTAGAACTATTGTAAGCAAATGCGGATATACCCGTTCCACTTTGTGATGGAATGTTTTGATATGTTGTTGCAGATATCGTATTTGCGGTTACACCTCCTGTAAAATTAGTTGCACCTGTAACAGTTCCACCTGTAAAACCAATACTTGATATTGGATACGTATGAACGATACCCGATGAATCAATTGTTAATACATTTGGGTCAGTTGATTGAGTAAGACCTGATATTTTTATTTTATCTACGGTTCCAACTTGGAATATAAAATTATTTGAATTATCTAAAACTTCTAATAATGTTCCCGTATTAGTATCAACAACTGATAATAAATTACCATTTGTACCTGATACAGATAAAACTGTACTACCATTAGTATCACCTGTGAATGTTGTTGTTCCACCTGTTGATACTATAATTCTATTCTTCCCATTTGTGGAAAGAAGAAGACCCCTTGTTTGATTATAATTTATTCCGTTTGTTGTTGCCATTTTTTATAAATATTTTAATCTGGTACGTAAGTTTGTATTGTAACACCATCATTTCCCGATATTGTAACAGGTGAATATACAAATGAAGCACCGCCAGCCACATTTTGTACTATAGTTTGAACAGTAACCCCGTTTATTATTAAATCCGCACCAATTGTTGAGGTAGCGGGTGACGACATATAGAAAGTAAAAGTTATTGACCCAATAGGAGAACCAACTGATGAAAAACCAAAACCACCTGATGTTGGTGTGAATGGAGGTGTACTTGTAAAACCACCTATACTAGATACTGTTGCACTTGGTTCGTTCCATAGTTGATTGAAATTAAAAGAAAAAGTATTTGACGGTGTTTTAGTTGGTGTTGGAGTTAAAGTTCTAGTTGGTGTTGGAGTTAAAGTTCTAGTTGGTGTTGGAGTTAAAGTTCTAGTTGGTGTTGGAGTAATTGTTTGTGTTGGAGTAATTGTTTGTGTTGGTGTTGGAGTTGGGGATGGTATAAACGTCATCACGCCAATACTAGTTTTAGAATTAATTTTAATATTTGACTTGATTGTTATACTCATTTTATATTATTTGAATCCAGCCAAATGATTTATTTATATATAATCCTTCATCACCATCTGTTTGATAAACCATTAGACCTGTTGCAGGACTTGTTATTGCAATTCTTTGTGCCTCCGTCATTCTTGGCGGTAAAAATCCTTTTGTTGTTGATGACGATTCCATCACAGCAGATGAACTAATTGACCCTGAACCAGCAAATACAGTATTTGCGGTTAATCCACTTGTAAATGTTTTTTGTCCTGAGATTGTTTCATTTCCTGTTGTACCTACCTTACCATTTAATTGTGTTTGTATATCAGATGTAACCCCTGTTAGATAAGTAAATGTTCCTGCGGTATACGTATTTCCGTCCGTTCTTGTAAATGTTAAAATACCTGTAGAGTTATTATAAGTTCCACCCGTTGTATAGATTGGAGTTCCTCCACCAAATGTTGTTGTTGCATATGAATAATATAACGAACCTTCGGTAACTAATGTTAATGTACTTGTTGATGTTCCTCCATTTGTTCCTTTGATAACAACCAATATTCTATCAGTTAAATCTAAACTTGTACCACTATAATAAACATCCGTTAACACCATTCTTGGTGTTGGACTAACTCCATCAACAGTTCCCGGGTCGGTTGTAAATAATAATGTTTCGGTTCCACCTGATGTTTTCTTATATACTTGAGCGTATGCGGTAAAACTATCACCAACATTTGTTTTATATGTATGTAAATAAAAACTCCATATACCCGCTGGTAATAAATTAACACTTGGATATCCTACCGGTGATAAAAAAGATGCGAGTGTTGATGTCACACCGCTACTTATACTTGTTCCTGTTGTTTGTTGTGTGGCGGTTGTTGCAACAGGACTAAATTCTTTATATGGTGTTTGTGTGTTAGATAAGTTTAAGAAATAAACTTGTCCTCCACCACCTGAACCACCAAGTCCTGTTATTGTACTTAATGTACCTGAACCGGCTAATGTGATAACACCATTTGAGTATGTTCCACCTGTTGCCGCATTTGGTGTGTATGTTGTTGTTCCGCCTGTACTATAATATGATGTTAATACATTACTTGATTGTGTTGTTGCACTTATGTATTTTGGTAATCCATAATATGTTGTTGCAGATATTGTTGGTGCAGATACACTACTACCTGATATTAAACCGTCCGCCCTAATAAATGATGTAGCACCTGTTGTTGCAGATGGAATACCCTCTAATAAATTCGTTATGTTATCGGCATTACCCGTTCCATTTTTAATACTTAATCCGTCTAATGTTGAGTTAATAACAATTTCAGGGTTGGTTGAGTTTTCATATGCTTGTTGTAAAGTTGTTGTTGATATACCTCCCGTTCCACCTAATAATTCACCAAATTTAGATACAAATCTAAATTGAGCATCCGTGGTGAGTGATAAATCACTAGCATCCTCACGAACTGTTAATATACCTATTAATATACCATTATCCCTATTATTTGAAAACTCAACAAACACTTCCGTATCTATACCAGCAATAGCGTTTGCCATAGTTGAATATGAATATTGTCCGTATTGTATTCTTATTAAACCCGTTGGAAATAAATAAACCCTTTGATTTGTTGCTCTATTATTAGCACCGACAGGGACAATACTACCATTATCGTCATAGTGATGTGAATCAATTGTTGTTGTGTTACCTGTTGGAGCTGCTGGGTCACCAGGATTTGATGTAGAACCCGTTATTGAACCATTTCTTGAACGATATTGGAATGTTGTTGGTGATGTTCCTGAAATACTAACACTATCAGGATTTAACTGATTTGTTGTCCAACCAATACCATTACCCCATAAATATCCTGCCGATGTTTGGATATTCATAGTATTAGCACTATAATAAGATACAACAACACCTTGATTAATAAGTTTAATTGGTGTCCACAAATCACGAAGTGCTGCCATAGGACTTACATCAAAATCAACAGTATTATTTATACTTGTTATTGTACTTCTATTTGGATGAACCACCTTACCCAAAAATATATTCTCTCTTCTTTGTTGTGGTGTTGGAAATGTTGTTTGTTGAACTAATGTCGCACCACTATTAATTAAAATGTATGTGGCATCAGCACTTGTTAAATAAGTTAAAGGTATATTTGTTCCACCTGTATAATAAATGTTTGTTACATCAGGTTGTGTTGCATATGTGTATGTGTTTTTAACAATCCAACCTCTTGCATACGCAACGTTAATTGTTTGACCCGTTCCTTGAGTCATTCCCGTATATTCATATACGCCACCCGAAATAACATTACCCTCAAGAATATTTCTTTCTTTATCCGTTAATGATAAATTACTATCTTCATTATTGATATTAACATATATTCTACCTACCGATGAACCCGTTTGAAGAACATAACCTATTTCATTTGTTCTTGCGGTAAATGCTAATGACGCTGTTGATGCGACATAACCACCAGGTGTTATATCAGACAAATATAATGTATCACCATTTGCAAATCCGTTAATTGTTATTCCACTTAATATACCATTATTTAAAACCAACCCTTCAGTACCATTTGGAATGTTTTCTGCCGCCAAACCTATTGGACGAGCAGATGTAATTGAGTGTGTATTAACCGCAAGTATTGCACTTGGTAAATTATTTGATGTGCCGGTGATTGCGATTACCTTACCTTTATCTATTTGAACTCCTGTTGCATTCCAAACTCTTGTATAAAGAGATTGTCCCATCGCAATTGGAACTTGGTTATTTGAAATATCAAAATATGATAATGCTTTTTGGGTAGTATCAAAAAACACTCTACCCGCAACCGATGACGGATTTGTAGAACCCGTTGTAAAATCTATATATTGTGTTTGAGATATTGTATTTGCGGTTACACCACTTTGGAATATTGTTCCGCCCGTTACAGTTCCCCCACTTAATGGTAAGAACGCTCCCGATGTAGATGTATTACCTGTATATGCAGATAAACTAATGGTAAATGAAGAATATCCATCAGTTCTATTTTGAGTAAGAGTTATTGTATTAGATGATAATGTAAATCCTGTAACAAAAGTGTCGGGGTAATTGTAATATGTTGTTGCAGATATTGTATTCGCAGTTAAACCATTAGTAAAATTTGTCGCACCACTTACAGTACCCCCCGTAAATGCCGACGATGTTGTACCCGTAAAATTAATTCCAAAGTTTGGATAATCACTGACAATCTGTATATTTGTTCCACCCGTAATAACAACATCTTTATCAGGCGCGGTATTAATTATTGTAATATCACCCGTTGTCGTATCACCCGATAATCCCAAACTCGCAGTCACCGAATTAACACCTGTAGGTCCAGGAGGACCTGCTGGGCCATTAAAAACATAAGATATTGTGAATTCTTTACCATTAGTAAACGTTCCGTTAGAACTCGCATAAATAAAAGTTATTGTAAAATATGTTGTATTATTTGTTACGGTCTGTATAAAATAGTTACCAGTATTATTTGTATTTCCAACCTCTTGAATTTGTAAAAATCCGTCTTGAAAATTGATTCTATAGTTTTGCATCAAGGCAAACCAATAATAATAGTCGGCATTTGTTGATGCGGTAATACTAATATCAACAGATGTTAATGCGGAAAAGTCGGTAGATGTTGTATAAAAATAATTTGGATTTGGGGGACTTGTTATATTATCAAGTATCCATCTTCCTGAGTTTGCACCGTCATTACCACTTGTTGTATTTCCTGTTAATCCTGATATTGGATACGTGTGTAAAATACCACTATTATCTATTGTAACTACATTACTATCTGTTGATGAAGTTAACCCTGTTATTGTTAATGTATTGGTAGTTAGTCCTGATTGAAATATGGTATTACCCGTTACGGTTCCACCACTTAATGGAAGATACGCACCTGATGTAGATGATGAGCCCGTATACGCAGATAAACTTATCGTGAACGCAGAATATTCATCCGTTCTATTTTGAGATAATGTTATTACATTATCGGTTAAACTAAAACCTGTTACTTTTGTATCCGCACTTTCAGGAAGATTTAAATATGTTGTTGCAGAAACTGTTACCGCAGTAAAATTATTTACAATAATTGTATTGCCTGAATATGTATCCGCGGTAATACTACCTGAAGTTATATTTGAAGAATTTACAATAGTTAAGGTAGTTGCGGAAATAGTATCCGCAGATAAATTACCTGTAACCACCGAATCTGATGTTACATCACCTGTAACAGTAATACCGCCGGTAAATGATGCTCTATTATAAAAATGTGTTGCGCCTGTAATATTTGCACCATCAGTAATATTAATCGGTGTTAAAATTGTTACGGGAGAACAACCACTCAGATTTGATACATATAATGTTGTTATACAATTGTCTGATGAACTACCTGGAAAATTTTTATAAATTGTTGCAGATATTGTATTTGCAGTTAAGCCACTTTGAAATACTGTATCGCCAGTTACAGTTCCCCCACTTAATGGTAGGTATTCTCCGTTAATTCCCGTTGAGCCCGTAAAAACAATAGTTACTGCACCTGTTGAAGAATTCGCAGATAAACCCTCGCCAACCGTAATACTTGTTACACCTGATGATGGAGTTGCAGCACTTGCCGGCTGCCAAGTGGCATTACCACTTCCATCTGATGTTAAAACATAACCAGATTGTTGATTACCATCAACAAAAGTAAAACCTGTATATATGGTGATACCTGAAGTGAAAATTGGATTTACCAAAAAATCACCATTTATTCTATACATAACACCCTCATCACTTGCCTGAAGGACATATTGATAACTGTCTCTTATCAGTTGGTTTGAGATATCTGATTTTCCAAACGGAGGTGCCATATTCTTATTAAATAAAGGATTATTCATTTAATTTTACAATTAATTAGTTATTTATAAATAGTATGAGTTCAGTTTGTTACAGATGGGATGATACACCGTTTCCGTGGAATGAGTGCCCTTTCACTTGGAAAGAGGGTTGTATCATAGAAAAATTGGTTGGATACGGTACTGTGCCCGTTAGAGAAAGAATAAAAAAATTAACTGATGACGAGAAAGAAACTTTAATAAAATTATTTGTTAGACTTGATGTTGAAGAATTAGTTTTTGAAACAACACAAAATAAACAAAAAAATAAAAAAGTTAAAATAAAATTAAAAGATATTGAGGTGTTAATGAAAGAACAAAAAATAATTAAAGTAAATGTTAAACTTAATGAATAAAGATATATTTATATCATATGGCATACAATTTATATACAGACAAACCAAATAAATTCAATTGTAATATTGAAATTGAAGGAACTTCTTTAGCAAAATCTAAAGTAAGAGTTGTTGTTGAAACAGACGAAATGTCTTATATGTTCAACGGAACTATTGAAAATAACGGAATATGTGAAGTTATAATTCCAAAAACAAAGTATTTTCTTCCCGAAGGTACAAAAGGTAATATGAGATTGGAAGTAATTGCGGATGATGTATATTTTGAACCTTGGAACTCTGATTTCAACGTTAAAACAAATAAAAAAGTAAACGTTGTTGTAACCGAACAGGTTGAAGACAAACCTAAATTAAAGGTTCAAGTATTTGAACAAAAAGAAGAAAAACCAGTTTTAAAGTCCTCACCAACCGAAAAACCTAAAACTTTCCAAACGACTAAAGCTGACTTACTCAAGAGATTTAATAGATAAAAAAAATCCCACCTAAATGGTGGGTTTTTAATTTATATTATTGTTATACTTAAATAACAATAAACTGATTTTTACTTAAACTATAACCATAATTTGAATTTGCGATAAAGTAACCTGTTATCGAACCTGTAGGTATTTTACATATCATTACAGCATCACTCTGAATTGTGAAATTAGTTACTTGTATATTATTTAAAAATAATGTGGTTATTTGATTAAAATTTTTACCTATGAGTTGTATTGTATCACCAACAAAACCACTTCCAGGTGAAAATGATGATATAATTGGTAAATATTTATTGTTTGGCTCACAATCAACACAATCTGGGTCTAGTAAATTATATTTTTCTTTTAAAATACTAAAATTATGCGCGATTTGTGACGCATTTAACGGTTCAGTATAAAATCTAAATGCGCTCATATCACCAATAAAACTACCGCCAAATAATTCTTCCAAATGTATTTTTGTTTCTAAACCCGCAAATGTTGTTGCGGTTAAAACACTTGTTGGTAAACATTCTGGGTCTTGTTGAACCGAATAAAAGTATGGGTCTTCAGGACAACCTAAAAATGTTAAATTATCTTTAAGTCCTTGAGTTCCTCCACCTAACGAAATGTTAAACGGAACACCAATTTGTTTTTCTTTTTCTGTGTTTAATGGTCTAGGTATTATCTCCTCAAAATCTTCAATCAACATAAATAATTTACCATTAACATAAATTTTAAATTTACCTTTTCTATATTTGGTTTCATCAATCCACTGTTCATTTAAATTAACGACATTAACTTTTACGGGGTCATGTGGTACATCGTGAGTTAATGGTGGTTTAACCAAACTAACACTATTATTCGCACTTGTTGCGGTAAAAACGTTTTTTACAATCAAGTCTAATCCACCCTTATATTTTAAATCACAATCATCAAGATATGTATCTCTAACAAAAACTGCATTTATTTGAACCCAATTCTCATTATCTGAATATGTTGAAAATTCACAATCATCGAATATACCCGCACTTGAGCACCATTCACTTACAGATGTTCCTGTTGTGTATGTAATACCTGTTGTCTCGCAAGAACCTGTTGTTTCACATCCTCCCGTTATTCTAAACGTTTTAATACAAACTTTTGGGTTACCTGTATCACCACTTAATCTTATCGATAACGCATTTGAAACACTATCCAATAATGGGTCTAATTGTTCCGTACTTGCAGTTATAGTTAATCCACAACCACAAGGACATATGTTATTTGTTGATGTTACCGCTGATTGTTGATATACAAAACCACAATTTGATTGAGTTATTGCGGAGTCAGAACAAGCGCAAGTTTTTAAGCAATCTAATCCATCTGTAACTCTAAAATAACTATCATCGGTAAATGCCGTTAAATTTCTTGAAGAGTTACCAAAAAATTGATATGGGCTTGGAGATGAAAATGGTAAATCACGTTTTGTTAAAGAATCGTTTAAATATTCGCCACCAATCCAATTAATACTATCGTTCCATAACGTTGTTCCCGTATTTGTTAAAGTCACATTTATAGGGTTATATGAAAATAAAGGAGCAAATCCGCCAGCATCTAATAAGGTATATGCGCCATTAGGCGAAACAAGAAGTATACCTAAATCACCCGGATAGGGATGGTAAAAATTATTAAATTTTACTGATATATTTTCAATATTTTCCGTAATCCCTGTAACATTAAATCTTATTGGATAGGTTGACGCAACACTTAAATCAGGTATCTTAATAGATGTGTTATCACTAAATGAAGAACAAATACCTGAATTACAAATTGATAAAACAATTGAATCTGTTCTCCCACTATCGGTACCAACAAAATCTTGAATATATAATTTCCAAGTTCCGTTATAATTTATTTTTGGAGCTCCATTAGAAAAATGATAAAACTTATTTTCTGCTCTGGCACCCATATAAAAGAACGTACCTTTGTTTTGAGGATATCTCGCATTCAAACCAACACTAGTATTTCCTGTCCATCTATGTCTTAATAAAAATTCTGTAGACCATCCTTGATGGTATCTTTCAGGTAAAACCTGATAATCATACTCTGATAATTTATAAAATCCTTGATAGAATCCTCCTTTAAATGTTACATAAGTTCCTGTACCACTTGTTGAACCCGTTGTTATATCATAATTGTAAGAATTATCATTTAATAATCTATTTGATGTGTTCGTAAATCCTGTAACGGGATGCATTTTAAATCTTCTATCATAAAAATATCTATTATAAATTTGACTATCGTAGATATACAAACCACTATTAACTTCAATAGTTTCGCCTGTTAATCCTTGAACCAATCCGTTATCAACACCTGTTAGACCAACATCACATAATGTGGTTAATTTTCCACAAGTAATTAAATCTAAATTTTTAGGATTAAAATAATTTTCAGAAACAATAACATCTGATTCCCAATCTCCGCAACCAATACATTTTGAAGTGGTAGTGCTATTAAAATCAAAACTTATTGGCATCCTGTTACCATCCCCATATCCAATAATATAAGGAGAAAAAAGAACTTCTTTATCATAGTCATTTTCATCTGATGCTAATGATACATCGGTTATCTCACCCGATGGTTTAAGATAAAACTTATTAAATACATACTGATTTATATTTTGATAAGACATAATATAGATAAATACTTTTTTTTCAGGTATTTATATTAAAAGAAAAAAAATGATTATTAATAATAAAGAATTTTATTCGTCTCCTTATTATTTCTTTTTAAAAGAAACTAAAGATAAATATTCTTTATATTTCTCTGTTGAGGAAACTTTAACCGAAGCGAGAAAAAAAGATAGTTTAGTGCAATTCCATAAGGACAAAGAAAAAAATGTTAAAACCTATTTAAAAAATATATTAAAAAGGGGAGAAAAAAAATCAACTCAAGACATTAAAGGTGAGTTGGAGGAATTAGTTAATGCAGATGGGGGTCTATCAAGTTCAAGAATACCGATACTTGACCCAAAAATGCACCCGAAAAAAACTATGGACCAAACAATTGCGGCTGCAAGAATTACTAACGACCCAATTACAAGAGGTTATAGAACATATTTTGGTGAAGCTGAAATGACTGAAGAAGATATGTCTGACGCATTTGGATTTGAAGAAACAAAAGATTTGAACGGTAAAGAAACATTTAAGTATTTTGTTAAAGAATTAGATATGGAACCGGAAGACGCAAAAGAGAGAACAAAACAACAAGGAAAAGACCCATCAGGTAAAAGAGATAAAAAATCAAAATATAGACACGATAAAAATTTTATCTCAAGACAAATAATCCCTGAAATGCAAAAACAAAAAGCGATTAAAGTTTTAGAAGATATTTTGGTTAATAAAAAAAATAAAGATACGGATATAAGTGATAAAGAACCAAAAAAAGTTTCAAGTATTGTAAAGAAAAATTTAACCACATTAAAAAAACAAGCGGAAAAAGAAGGACTTTCAATTTCAGAATTAATAAAAATGTTAAAAGGTGAATAAAGAATTATACGATATTAAGGTAGTATTTCCTGATGAAATGAGAGAGCATATGAGGGTTTCACATCATAGTGCTAAAGACGCTGATGAAAATACTGAAGGACACAAAAGAAACCAAGAATTACAAGGACAAAAATCAATTACCTATAAACAATTAAAAAGAATTAAAAACTTCTTTGATAATTTTCAAGGTAAAGATGTTGACCACGAATTTGTATTAAATGGCGGAGCAAAGATGAAAAACTGGGTGAATAACGAGTTAAGAAGAATGAGAGAAGGTATTTATACTACAAAACATAATAAATCAGAAACGGGTATGCAAAACCAACATATTCAAACTCATAGTAAAGATGGTATAGACGTTAGACCATCAAAAGAACATTCAAGAACCGTAGACAAATATAATGCGGCGGTTACTGAAAGTTTAAAACGAATAAACGAATTAATATCAAAAATATAAAAATATGCCAAGTCAATTACCAACAGATTTAAGTCAAAACGTTCCAAATCAAATGACTGCAGTTGCAGACCAAGAGAGACATAAATTATTCCCAAAAAATGATTATGTTGCAACCGCAGATGAATACTCCGTAACAAACCCTGATGCAATTGCGGATGGTGATAATATGGGTAGAGGTACAGGACAATTTTTAGATGTATATAACGACGCAGCAGGAACGAGTGACGACATTCTTGAAAGAAGAAGTGAAATAAGAATTAATAAATATAAATCAAGTAATACTTATCCTGATTTCCCATACTAATGAAACTTAACGAAACATTAAAAGATTTAATTTGCGAAATTGCACACTTTGATAATGTTATTAACGCAATAAAAAACAAAGAAAAGTGTATAATCTACTATGATGGTGATGAACCTGGTGGTAGAGGACTTCGTATGATTGAACCTGTTTGTTTGGGTTCAAGTAAAAGAGGTAATAAGGTTTTAAGGGCTTGGGACTATGAAGGTGCCTCTCATAGGGGGTATCTAAAGAAAAGACCTTTTCCTGGATGGAGAATGTTTAGATTGGATAAAATACTTGTTTTTAGACCGACGGGAGAAAATTTTACAGAAATAAGACCAAATTTTAATCCAAATGGTGACAAATCTATGAAAAGTATTATCATTATATCACAATTTTAAATTTATGAACGAACAAGAATTAATGCAAAAATTAGCTTTATCAAAAGCAATAATGGATAAAAGTGAGTCAATAAAACCCGGCTCATTACCACAAACAAGTTTACAAGAGTTTGCAGCTCCAAACGCAAGATATAATATACCACAAGGGGTATTAGATGAAGCAGTACAAACAGAACAACCATACCTATCATCTATACCAAATACAAAACCTGTTGGAGTACCGACAGCAGATGCAATTAAGAACTCAAAATTACCTGATGAAATTAAAAGATTGATGATTGAACATCCAATCGCACAACCACAACAACAATCAACAACATTATCAAATGATTTAGTTGAAAGAGCCGCAAGATTGATGAAAGACAACAAATCAGGTTATGTTTCAGAACCAACAAAAAAAGAAACACCTCAAAAAACTTCAGGTTTTAATATGTCTCAAATTAAAGATATGATTGAAGAAGCCGTTAATAACGCTCTTAAAGAAAACGGACTACTTGTTGAATCAACAGAAAAAGCTAATGAAGTTTTTTCATTTAAAGTCGGAAAACATATTTTTGAAGGTAAGGTAACAAAAATTAAAAAATTATCCTAACTACTTTCTTTATTCAATATTAACGATTATATTTAATCAAATTATTTGTTAATATGTCTAAAATTAAAGTATTAGTACTCCCTTCAGATAGAACAGGAGTTGGTAAATTCCGTTCTGTCGACCCTCACATTTTCTTACAAAATCTATATGGTGATGAATTTCACGTAGATATCGTATTTGACCCAGATGTTAATGATGTTAACTTTTGGTCTCAATATCAGATTGTCGCATTTCATAGAAGTATTACACCTGATTTTGACGCATCACTTCAAATTATTGCAAAACTCAAATCGATGGGTATTGTTACAATATGTGATTTGGATGATTATTGGATGCCAGGAAAAGAACATCCTATTCACGATATCATTAGAGTTAATAAAATTAACGAAAAGATTGTTGCAAATCTTAAAGTTGCGGATTACGTAACAACAACCACAACAATATTTGCGGATGAAATTAAAAAGATTAATCCAAATGTTTTTATTTTTCCAAACGCAATCAATCCAAAAGAACCACAATTTTGTGAACCAACACCTGAATCAGATAGATTAAGAATTGGTTGGTTAGGAGGTTCTTCGCATCTTCACGATTTACAATTGTTAGACCAATCATTTAGTAAATTATCGTCATTTCAAGACAGAATGCAGTTCGTTCTTTGTGGATTTGATACAAGAGGTACTATGACCGAAATCAATCAAGAAACGGGAGAACAAAAGAAAAGAAATATCTTACCACACGAAACTGTTTGGGTTGCATATGAAAAAATCTTCACACAAAACTATTCAAACGTTACCCCTGAATACAAAAAATTCTTGGATAACTTTAAAGATGAAGTTTATTCAAATGAGAAAAATGAAGGATATATTAGAGTGTGGACAAAACCTGTAACATCTTATGCAAGGAATTATTCAAAATTTGACGTATCTTTGTCTCCAATCAAAAATGTTATCTTTAATAGAGTTAAATCTCAATTAAAAGTTATTGAGGCAGGGTTTTATAAGAAAGCAATTATAGCTTCAAATATTGGACCTTACACAATAGATTTGGTACATTGTCTAGATAATGGTAAATTTGTGGATGGAAACGCACTTCTTGTTGATGAAAACAGAAACCATAGTGATTGGGCAAAGTTTATTGAGAAGTTGATTAAGAACCCAAATATGGCAAAAGATATGGGGGAGAGATTATATGAAACGGTTAAAGACACATATGATTTAAATGTTGTAACAAAAAATAGAGCAGAATTTTATAAAAGTTTAATTAAATGATAAAAACACCTTTAACAAAGATTTTATTCTTGGATATTGAAACGGTTGGTGGTTGTAAAAACTATGAAACTTGTAAAAAAACAAATCCAAAAGTTGCGGAACAGTATATCAAATATATTGATTGGTTTCAAAAAAGATTTCCTGAAGATTCGGAACTATCTTTAGATTCTATTTTTGTTAAAAGGGCTGCACTTGTTCCTGAATTTGCAAAAATAGTTTGTGTTAGTGTGGCGTTTGTTACCGATAAAGATGAGATTAAAACTCAAACCTTTTCAGGTGATGATGAAAAACAATTATTAAAGGACTGCCAAACTCTTTTAAATAGGTGTGGTAAATTAGATTTTTATCTTTGCGGACACAACTTAAAGAATTTTGATATACCGATGCTCGCAAAAAGAATGATTATCAACGGACTTATGCCACCATCATTACTTCCAAGTTATGATACAAAGCCTTGGGAAATAAAGGCCATAGACACCAAAGAAATATGGCAATATGGGGCTTACACATCTATAGGTTCATTAGATTTACTTTGTAGTACTATGGATATTCCAACACCTAAAGATGGTGCGGTTAATGGAGAGAGTGTACACGAAGCATATTGGAATAAGAATATGTTAAAAGAGATTGTGGAGTATTGTGAGAAAGATGTTAAGGTATTAATTGATATAATAAAAAAATTAAAAAATTTAGAATAATATGATTGACGAAAAACAATTAGAAGAAATTAAAAAACAATTTAGTAAGATTTTAGAAAATGAAGAGTTTACTCCTGATGAAGAATACGGTAAAGAATTAGAAGAATTTATAAATATGAATTTTAGTGAGGATTTTGAAAATGAGGTAAATCAATCTATGAGAACACAAACAATAAAAGTTAAAAAATTACATTCAGATTCTGTTTTTCCTAAATACAACTATCCAACAGATTCAGGGTTTGATTTACATTCAGTAGAAGAAGTTATTATTCCTCCATTTGGTAGGGCACTTGTACCAACAGGTTTGTCTTTTCAGTTTGAAGAAGGATTAGAAATTCAGGTAAGACCAAAAAGTGGATTAGCAATTAATCAAGGATTAACGGTTTTAAATACGCCAGGGACAGTAGACCAAGGATATAGTGGTGAGATTAAAGTCATTATCTTTAACACAAACAATTCAACAGTAACAATACCAAAAGGAATGAAAATAGGACAAGCGGTTTTATGTCCAGTATTAAATGGTAGATATGTAGAGTTTGATAATGTAGATGAATTAAATAATACGGATAGAGGAAATAATGGATTCGGTTCAACAGGAATAATTTAATTTTTATGATAACAATAATATATTCAACACATAAAGACCAAGAGTATAATAAAATTTTTAAAGATACAATATCTAAAACAATTGGTATTAAAGATTTTCAAATATTGGAATATGTTAATATGAACCAATATAGTTTGGCAGAAATTTACAATAAAGGTATTAAAGAATCTATTTTTAATATTATTGTATGTTGCCATAACGATATTAAATTAGAAAATGGGTGGGGTAAAAAATTAATTGAGGATTTTAATAATAATCCTGATTACGGAATCATAGGTAAGGCGGGCTCTTGTTATTTTCCAGAATCAGGTGTTTATTGGGAAAGGATGAATCAAACTATGGTTGGTCAAGTATACCATCATCCCGCTGGACAAAATAAATGGCTGAGTAAATATTCTGCCAAATTACCATTTTTAATACCTGTAGTTACAATAGATGGTTTATTTATTTCATTCGATAAAAATAAAATAAAACATACCTTTGACGAAACAATCGGTAAATTCCATTTTTATGACCATTTATTTTGTTTACCAAATTATTTGGACGGAGTTAAAATTGGTGTCACGTCTTCTTTTGAAATTACCCATCAATCAGTTGGTCAACCAAATCAGGAATTTTGGGAGAGTAAAAATAAATTTGTTGAGAAATGGGGAAAAAACCTTCCATTAGACCTAAAACCACAACAAATATATATTCCAGAAATTAAAGAAAAACCTCTAAAAAATATTGGTAAAGTTGCGGTAATTATACCAACAAAAGGAAAATTAGAATTATTATTTTCTTGTCTTGATTCTTTTTACACTCATTGTAATACTAATTTATTTGATATTTTTATTGCCGACACTGGGTCTACAGAGGATGAAAAAAATAAAATTAAAACCTATATTTTATCTAGAAATAATATTACTCTAATTGAGTATAACTATTATAATTTTGCAAAAATAAACAATGATGTAGTTAAAAACCACATTAACGATGATTATGAATTTATTTTATTTTGTAATAACGATATTAAATTATTAAATAATGTTATTTATGGAATGTTAAAAATATTCAAATCGACACCTAAAGTTGGGACAATAGGATGTAGACTACATTTTGAGGATAATACCATTCAACACGATGGAGTATTTATTAAGACTAATGAACAAAATCAAATAAATTTGGGTCATTTAGGTTTAGGTAGTTATTTCAATTATTCTATATCTCAAAAAAATGTAACAGGTTCCACTGCAGCCCTCTTAATGATTAGAAAAAACGTATTTAAACAATGTGATTTTTTTAACGAAAAATACACAACTTGTTTTGAGGATGTTGAGTTAAATTTAAAATGTCTTATATTAAACTATGTTAACCTATATAGTGGTGAGTTAGTTGCTTATCACTTTGAAAGTCAAACTAGAGGTAAAAACGAGACGAATCAACAAAATGAATATTTTGACTATACTAATGTATTAATACCTTTTATTAGTGAAAATATAAAATTAAAAACAATTATTTAATAATGAAAAAAGAAACATATATATTTGTTCACGACCAACAAATAATTTTAGATTATTTAAGAGTTGGGAAATTTAAACAAACAGATAATCTAACGTATGTCTTTGTTGGTGGAGGCGACATTTCAAAAATTGAGGATAAATCGAATATCATTATTTGTAGAAATTTACCTATTAACATTGAGGGATATCCCAAATTAACATCGTTTACTGGATGGTATGCTATTTGGAAAAATAAATTATATAATGAAGATTTTATTGATTTATTTGAGTACGATATTAATTTATTGTCTAATTTTAATGATGTTATAACAAATAACTTGACGCCAAACACTAACATTATTGGTTATATACCATTTAGTCCACATCATTATGATTTTTTAAAACATCCTCAGTGGTCATTAGAATTATTAAACTCGATTAAGGTTAATTATAAAGTTGATACATTAAATGAAATTAGTAAATTACCATCCACAACAATTTGTTCAATGACATCTAACCACACCTTTAGTAAAAAGTCTTTTGAACAATATATGGAATGGATGGAACCTATGATTGATGATATTAAAAAATCTAATTTTTCCGGACATCTTGTTGAACGGTCAATTAGCACTTTTTATATTTTAAATAAGATTAAAAATGTTAAAATATTACCTAATATTTTACGTCATTTTCAATTTGATAGTCATAAAACACAAGGAATTAGTGAACAAAAAATAATAGATAATTATGAAAAATTGTTATGAAATATTTAAGTTTTAGTTTATGGGGGGACAAACCAATATATAATGTTGGGGCAATTAAAAACGCCGAATTATGGAAATTAATATATCCTGATTGGCAAATGGTTGTTTATTATGATAACTCAGTTCCTGTAAAAACTATTGAGAAATTAAATAGTTTAGGTGTTGAAACAATAAATAATGATGGCAACATATATGGTTGTTTTTGGCGATTTCTAATATCAGATAAATCTGATTGTGATTATGCGGTGTTTAGAGATTGCGATTCAAGAATATCTGTCAGAGAAAAAATGGCGGTAGATGAATGGATTAATGAAAATAAATCAATTCATATTATGAGAGACCATCCATCCCATATAATTCCCGCAGGAAACGATAAAATTGGAATATTGGCTGGTATGTGGGGAATTAAAGGAAGAATTATACCTATTAGGGAAATGGTCACTAAATTTCTAATTGGTAAGACAAATGTTTATGGAATTGACCAAACATTTTTAAAAATAATATATTCTATATTTGAAAATGATAAAAAAGTACACGATGAATTTTATGAGAAAAAACCATTCCCAATAAATAGAGAATATGGTGAATTTATCGGAGGAAGAATAGATGAAAATGATAAACCAGTCGGTAACGATTATTTAAAAATAATATGAAAAAAATTTTATATGTAATTCTACATGGTTCAATGTATTCAAACAGATACTTTAACGTCAAAGAAACTTGGGGTAAAAATGTAAATTGTTTATTTTATTCTGACCACGAAGATAAAGAAAAAAATATAATTAAAGTTTCAAATAGAACTGATTACCGTTCTAATGAGGAAAAGCATATTAATGCATTACATTATGTGTCTAATAATATTAATAATTATGAATGGTTTTTCTTTTGTGATGACGATACATTCGTTAATACAAAAAAACTAGAAGAACTATTAAATATTTTAGATAAAAATTGTGTTCATGGGTCAGTACTTAATGAAGGTAATTGGCCAGGAGATAGAAGTCTTAATTTTTGTTCGGGTGGTGCTGGGTATGTTATTCATACTGAACTTCTTAAGAAGATAACTGAACAAGTTAAGATTTTAAATAATGGATGTTCTGATGTCACTCTAGGACTTTTTCTTAGGGATATGGGGATTGAATCTATTAATTATGAATATTTTAGGTCTCAACCTCCAGAATTTTTTAACATACCATTAAATGAAACTAAAAATTATATAACATTTCATTATATAAAAACTAAAGAGTTAATGAATGAATTATTAAAAAATAGCATATGAAGTACATTTATCACCATTTAGGGTTAGGAGACCATATTATTTGTAATGGAATAGTTAGACATTTTTTTGATATTCACAATGAACTTACCGTTTTTTGCAAACCACATTATGAGAGTAATGTTAAATATATGTATAAAGACAATGATAATATTAATATTTTATCTGTTGGGGATGATTCAGACGTTAATAAATATATTGTTGATAATAGGATATTAAAAGACGTGATATTTGTTGGATTTGGGGGACTGCACTCCCAAGGAGCTAAAACTTTTGACGAGGCATTTTTCAAAATGGTTGGGTTGTCGCTTGACGATAGGTTTAACAAATTTAAATTTATTAGAGATAAAGAAAAAGAAAAAGAAATTTTAAATATTTTAAATCCAACAGGAGAACCGTACATTTATATTCACGATGATAAAGACCGAGGGTTTTCTATTGACAGAAAAAAAATTAATTCTAATTTAAAAGTTATTGAAAATGATAAAAAATTTTATATGTTTGATATGTTAGGGGTTATTGAAAATGCTGAGGAAGTTCATATGATGCAAACAGGTATGAAGGATTTAATTAATTCTTTTATTTTTGAAAAACCTAAATTCTTTTTACACTGGTATGTAAGAAATTATGATGATTTTTTAGACAGTGTTGGATTAAATAATTTTGTTAAAATTTACTAAAATGAATATTGGAGAAAGTATTGAACTTATTGTAAAAAACAAAACTAAAGAAATTTTAGATAACAGTAAAAATGTATCAATCCCTGATGATATTATTGAGACCGATAACATAGGTGAAGTTATTGAGAAATTATCTATTCTACATTGTAGAATGTGGTATTTAGAAGATGCGATTAGTGATGCCAAAACAGAATTTGAAGTGGCGGACTTGAAAAGAAAAATTGATATTTGTTTTAAAGTTAAAAGACCTAAATATGTTCAAGCAATAAACAGAATGATTGAAAATTCAATTATAAGTGGAAAATCACTAGTTGAAGATTCAGTTAAACATTATAAAGGATTTAATGAAAATGGAAAATAATTATGTATCGTGTCATTTACAAGGAGGTTTAGGAAACTATTTATTTCAAATTTCTGCGGCATATGGAATATCAAAAAGAGATAATAAAGAATTAAAAATAGATATCAGAGACATTGTAGTAATTCACAGCCCCTTGGAATTATACTCAAACAACATTTTAAGAAATGTTCAATTTGGTGATATTAATAATTTTGAATTTATTCACCAAACTCACCATCAACCCATTAAATTTATTAATATACCAATTATTAGTGGTAATTTAAAATTAGATGGATATTATCAAAATGAAAAATACTTTAAAGAATACCAAAACGAGATTTTTAATTTATATAAAATAGACGATGTTACAGAAAATTATTTAACTGATAAATACAAATTACTAAAGTTTGAAAATACTTGTTCAATACACGTTAGGAGAGGTAATTATGTTGAGAGACAGAATGTCCACCCGTTACAAACTATAGACTATTATAAACAAGCAACATCAATTATAGGAGAAGACGTATTATTTTTAATTTTTTCCGATGATATTGAATGGTGTAAAATTAATTTAGATTTTATAAAAAATAAAATTTTTATTAGTGGAAATTTAGATTATCAGGATTTATACTTAATGTCAATGTGTAATCACAATATTATTGCCAACTCGAGCTTTAGTTGGTGGGGGGCTTGGTTAAACCAAAATAAAAATAAAAAAATAATTTATCCATCATACTGGTTCAGTAATGGATTATTTGATACTAGTGAAATAGGTGGTGAAAATTGGATTATAATATGAGAAAATATTTAATTACGGGGTCAAATGGTTTAGTTGGTTCGTCACTAAAAAAAATTTTAGGTGATGGGCACGTTTACCATACAAAAGATGAAGTTAATTTGACCGATTCTAAAAAAACGCTAGACTATATCACTTATCACGTTAAAAATAATAATGTGGATACTATTATTAATTGTTCTGCGAAAGTTGGTGGGGTTCAAGCAAATATGAAAAATAATAAAGGTTTTTTTATTGAGAATTTTATGATAAATAATAATGTTATAGAGGCGTCATTTAAAAATGAAATTCCAAACTTTGTAAATCTATTGTCAACTTGTATCTTTCCTGATAAAAATGTGACATTTCCATTAACACCAAATCAAATTGATAATGGTGAGCCTCATTTTTCAAATCACGGATATGCATATTCAAAAAGAATCGCCGGTTATCAAACAAATATTATTAAAAAAGTTTTAAATTCTAATTGGATATCGGTAATACCAACAAATGTTTATGGTATTAACGATAATTTTCATTTAGAAAATGGCCATATGATTCCTGCAATGATACATAGGGCTTATTTATCAAAATTAAATTCAAATAAAATGATTATTTGGGGGGACGGAAGTCCGTTAAGGCAAGTGATTCATTCTGATGATTTAGCCAAGTTAATAATATGGTCATTAGATAATTGGAATAGTGACGAATCTTTTATGGCAATTAACCCTAAAGAATATTCAATTTTTGAAATTGCTAAAATCATTACTAATGTACTAAAAATATCTGATAAAGACATTGTATTTGATTCTGAAAAACCAATGGGTCAACACAGAAAACCTGCAATTTCTGACGCACCCAAAGATTTTAAATTTACAACCTTAGATGATGGAATTAATAAAACGATAGAATGGTTTATTAAAAATTACGAGACGGTTAGAAAATAATTAATTATGGGAAATTATGATATTATAATAGTATCACACGAAAAAGACTTCAACAATATAAAGTATATTGTTGAATATTGTGATAAAAATTTAGAATTTGATTCAATACATTTAATAGTTAGTGACAGAACACTATATAACGATATGGAGTTATTAAAAACATTAACTAAAAAATTAATACATCTACATTTAGAAACTAATGTTTTAAAAATTGATAAATCAAGAATAAAATACAGACCTAATTGGATATATCAAATGTTATTAAAAATTTTCCAAAATGTAGGTAAGAACGATGATTTTTTAGTTATTGAATCTGACTGTGTTATTTTAAATAAATTAAATTTTTTTAATCAAAATAAAACAATATTTTATTTAGGTAGAGACCATTATCATCAACCATATTATAATTTTAATCAAAAATTATTAGGTATTGGTAGAGAATATAATCACTCATTCATCTCTGAGTTTATGATGTATAATAAAAAAGTGGTTAAAGAAATTTTAAATAAAACAAAATGTAACACTATTGAAGACTTTTTAGAACTTATTTATTTATATGTAGATACTGATTGTCATCCTTCTGATTATGATTTATATGGTAATTTTTATTACGTAAATTATCCTGATAAATTTGAAACTAAAGTTTTAAATTTTAATATGTCGGGTAGAAGTAATTTTTATTGGTCAGATAATGAAATAAAAGAATTATTAAATACTCATAAAGATAAAGACGCAATTAGTTTCCATTGTTGGGGGCTTAATTAAAAAAAAATAAAATAAAATATGAATGAAAAAATAGATTTAGTAAAAGATACTATTGATAGTAAAGATATTAATATGTTAATTGATTGGTTAAAAACTAACCCAAGATTAACTAAAGGTGATTTAACAATTGAATTTGAAAAAATTTGGTCTAAATGGTTGGGTGTTAAATATTCTATATTTGTTAACTCGGGTTCATCGGCCAATTTAGCAGCGATTTACTCATTAATATTGTCAGGTAAATTAAAAAATAATAAAATAATAGTTCCTGCAGTATCTTGGGTGACAACAGTAACTCCGGCAATTCAGTTAGGGTTAGAACCTTTAATGTGTGAGTGTGATATGTCAAATCTAGGATTAGATATTGAACATTTGAAAAGATTAATAAATGATGAAAATCCTGCTGCTATTATTTTAGTACACGTATTAGGATTTCCTAATCATATGAAAGAAATTATGGAATTATGTGAAGAAAATAATATTTTTCTTATTGAAGATACTTGTGAATCTTTGGGTTCAACATATGATTCAAAAATGTTAGGGACTTTTGGCGAACTGTCTACTTTTTCATTTTATTTTGGTCACCATATATCGACAATTGAAGGAGGTATGATATCGACAAATGACGAAGATTTATATTACATATTATTATCTATAAGGTCACATGGTTGGGATAGAGACCTTCCAAAAGAAAAACAAGAAAAATTAAGAGAAGAATATAATATTGATAAATTCAGGTCATTATATACTTTTTACTATCCGGGGTTTAATCTTAGGTCTACGGACTTACAAGCATTTATTGGTATAAATCAAATGGATAAATTAGATGAAATAATAAAAAATAGAAATAAAAATTACTTAAGATATCATAACGAAATAAAAAATAATTTATGGAAAATAAACCCAATTAAAAATTCATATATATCTAATTTTTCATATCCGATTATATCTAAAAATATTAAAAAACTAACTGAGGAGTTAAGTAATAATAATATCGAATGTAGACCATTAATTTGTGGTTCAATTAATGAGCATCCTTTTTGGTATGAAAGGTATGGTAGGAAAGAATTACCTAATTCTAAACTAGTACATGATTTTGGAATATATATACCAAATAATCATCAAATGACAGATGAAGAAATAACAAAAGTAATTGAAATTGTTAATAAAAATATATAAGATATACAATATTTTGGACTAAATAGTATGGATGAAAAGATTAATCAAAAATAATTTAATTACAAAAATGGAGTTTATTTAGAGATAAGTGTGTAAATTATTGAATTAAAAATAAGATTTAATATATGGTTAGTATAAAATATGATGGTAGATTGGGTAATAATTTAATACAATATCTTGCAGCATTTTTTTTTGCAAAAAAACATAATTTAAAATTAAATTCCTCATCAGAAATGTGGGGAAATTTTTTTAAAGAAAATAATATAAATTCAGGTAGAATAGGAAGTGACTTTTTAGAAATAAATGATTCAAACTTTATTGATTTTTTAGAAAAAAAAGAAGTCGAGGATAAACATTACTATTTTAATGGGTTTTTCCAAAAAAAAGAATTTCTTCAAAATAATGAAAACAAAATAAAAGGTTTACTGAATATAGGACATACCCAAATCAATAAAGATTTAGTTTTCTTACATTATAGAATTGGAGACATTCAAAATGATAGGAGAATGTTACCGGTGGAGTACTACGAGGAGGCATTAAGTAATATGAATTTTAATGGGGGGTATATTTCTTCTGATTCAATTAATCATAAATTTTGTATTCACTTAATTAAAAAATATAACTTAATACCTATTAATATGAATCCGTCACAAGTGATTGATTTTGGTAAAAATTTTAATAACATTGTATTATCGGAAGGTACCTTCTCTTGGTGGATTGGATTTCTAAGTCAAGCAGAAACAATTATTTGTAATAAACGAGATTTTTTTTGGCACGGAGATATCTTTTTAGATAGATGGAAAAAATTATCGTGGGATTATACAATTGAAACAATATTTGAAAACTATAAATTAAAAGAATATAAACCAAAAAAAAATTAAATACTTTTATGCATTACGAAGAAAAAGATATAATAACTCAAGATGGTTTTTTAGAGTTTTGTAAAAAAAACGAAATATGTTTTTTGAAAACGGACTACTTTCGTTTAAATAAACAAGTTCAAATGTGGAGAGGGTCTCCTCATCCGATTAAAATTAATGACATTGTAGTTATGGGTCATTCAGATTATCCTGTAACGGATGAAATCTCAAAAGAGTTTAAACTTGTTTTTTGTATTAATAGGAATACCAATTACATAAACACATTTGGATTACCTTTAGGTATTACTAGTAATTGTGATGACACTCCGATACATCCAATTTATGGTAATAAATCAATTATGATTGATGTTATTAATGAAAAAATAGAAAAAGATAACTTACTTTATTTGAATTTTAGTATTCATACTTACCCATCAGTAAGAAACTTTGTTTATAATAAATTCAATAAACAAAGTTGGGTAAAAACTGGTACTCCCGAACACACCCTTGATGGTCGTAAAAAATATTTGAGAGACATAAAATCATCTAAATTTGTTTTATGTCCAAGAGGAAACGGTATTGATACTCATAGAATATGGGAATCTTTGTATATGGGTAGTATACCAATTGTAATTTATGAAAATACTCATCAGTTATTTACTGACTTACCAATTTTATTTATTAATGATTGGGATGAAATAACATATGACTTATTAAACAATAAATATGAAGAAATAAATAGTCAAACTTGGAATTATGATAAATTAAAAATTGACTATTGGGAAAAATTTATAATAGAAAAAATATCACAAAATATATGAAAATTGCATTAATTACAGGAATAAACGGACAAGATGGTTCATATCTTTCGGAATTCTTATTAGAAAAAGGTTACGAAGTACACGGAACATTAAAAAGAAATTCAGTATCTGAAAATCAAACGGCAAGATTAGATAGTGTGTATGATAAAGTTATATTACATTATGCAGATTTAACTGACCTATCTTCATTAATTAGTGTAATACAAAAAACAAACCCAAGCGAAATTTATAATTTAGCCGCGCAATCTCACGTAAGAATTTCATTTGACCAACCAATATACACGGCAAACGTAACCGGATTAGGTGCGTTAAATTTATTGGAAGCTGTTAAATTAATAAAACCTAGTATTAAAATATATCAAGCGTCATCATCAGAAATGTTTGGTAATTCTATTGATTATGACGGATTCCAAAGAGAAACTACCTCGATGAATCCTGTGTCGCCATATGGATGTGCAAAAGTTTTCAGTTATAATATTTGTAAAAATTATAGAAACTCTTATAATATGTTTGTATCAAATGGTATTTTGTTTAATCACGAATCACCAAGAAGAGGTACAAACTTCGTAACAAATAAAGTTTGTAAAGAGGCGGTTAAAATAAAATTAGGTTTAAGTGATACATTAAAATTAGGTAATCTTGATGCAACAAGAGATTGGGGTCACGCCAAAGACTATGTCGAGGCTATGTGGATGATTCTACAACAAGAAAATCCTGATGATTTTGTTTGTTCTACAGGTATTTCCCATTCAGTTCGTGAATTATGTGACTACGTTTTTTCATATTTGGGTCTTGATTGGAAAAAATATGTAAAACAAGATGAAAAATTTTTAAGACCTGAGGAGTTACACAATTTAAAAGGTGATTGCTCAAAGTTAAAAAATATAACAGGATGGAAACCAAAATACACATTTGAATCTATGTTAGATGAAATGATTGAATATTGGATTAAATTATACTCAAAATAAAAAATGGAAAAAAGAGCAAGAAAAAAACCAACAAATCAAACACCAAAAGTTACGGAAGAAAAGACACAACTTTCTAAAAAAGAACAAATACTTCAAGTAATAAAAAAACCAAGTAAACAAAAATTTTTATCTGAAAATCAGAGAAAGTATTATGAAATATTAAGAGACAATCAAATTACTATTTGTGTTGGACCTGCGGGTGTCGGAAAAAGTTATATTGCGATGAAGGCTGCTCTTGATTTATTGGCGGACCCCTCAAATACCTACGAGAAAATTATTATTGTTAGGCCGGCCGTAGAAGCAGAAGAAAAACTTGGTTCATTACCTGGTAATGTTGAAGAAAAATTAGACCCATATATTTTCCCGTCGTATTATCTAATGAATAAAATTATTGGTAAGGAGGCAAGAGAAACCTTAAAAGATATGGAAGTTATTGAAGTATTCGCACTTGCTTATATGAGAGGTATGAATATTGATAATTCAATTTTAATTTTTGAGGAGGCTCAAAACTCAACACCTAATCAAATGAAATTATTATTAACAAGAATTGGTTTTAATAGTAAGTTTTTAATTTCAGGTGATTTAGAACAATTTGATAGACACAAGGATAAAACACAAACAGGTTTATGGGATGCGATGCGTAGACATAGTAAAACTGATGATATTGGTGTTTTTGAGTTTGGTCAAGACGATATTGTTAGAAATCCGCTTATAACTAAACTATTAAAGAATTACGAAAATAATGAGGATAGGAATTGAAATTAATGGTGTTTTAAGGGATACATTAAAAAAAATTCAACAAGAATATGAAAAATGGTATATAGAAAATCCATTTAAAGAAGAAACTGAATTTGAATATAAAGTTATTTCTGAATTGACTACTTTGGATATTATGAATCATTTATCATTCAAAGATAAAGATGAGTTATATGATTTTTTATATAAAGAACATACGATGGAAATATTCGGACATTCCGGTTCCGTTGAGATGGCGTCGATGAATGATTTAAATGACTTCTATTTAGATGCGAGAGATTCTCACGACATTCTGATAGTATCAGATGAAATAGGTAAATCTAAGCCGGCGTCTTTATTTTTTCTTTCAAAGTTTGGATGCCTAATTGAAAATGTAAAATTTTATAGTGAAATTACAATAAATTCGATGTGGGACTCAATAGACATTTTACTTACTGCGAATCCTAACTTATTATTGAATATACCTCAGGATAAATTGGTTATAAAATATGAAACATCATATAATTCAGATGTTAATTGTCAATATTCAATAAAAAACTTGAAGGAATTAAAAAATAAAATACAAGAAATTTATGCTTAATGTATTAGGAGAAAACTATTTTATTGATTTTGATGAAATAGAAAAATATATTGATATGTCCGACACTCTTGAAATTGAACCAGAAACTGAGGTGTCTGGAACATCAGAAATGAAAGTTAATATCATAAAATATGAAATGATTAAAATGATGTTAGAAACCATTTTGTCAGAAGATTTAGAAGTAGATGATAAACTAGGATTGAAGAGTTCTTCTAACGCAATTAGTGTTCCTTTTAAGCTTGCCTTTAATAGTTTACTTAATAAAAATTTAATTAATCATTATTAATATATGGAAAATACGACAGAAAAAGTTAAACAATCAATACAGAGTCTTTTAGATAGAAAATCTCGTATTTATTTTTTAGTACAAGATACTAAAGATAATGCAAAGGCATCTGTAAGATTTATTTATGAAATCGCATATGCTTTAAAGCAGAATAATTTTAACCCGATAATTCTTCACGAAAAAAATGACTACTCAGGAGTTTCAAAATGGTTAGATGAAAAATATATGTCCGAATTACCTCACACAGTAATTGAAGGTCAGAATTTACAAATTGCTCCCGAAGACTTTATTGTAGTTCCTGAAATATTTGGATTTGTAATGGACCAAATTAAAAATTTACCTTGTGGTAAAATTGTATTATCTCAATCATACGCTTATATTTTGGAGACACTTCAACCAGGTCAAAACTGGGCTCAGTTTGGGTTTTTAAAATGTATTACAACATCCGATATTCAAAAACAATATTTGGAAAAAGTGATGAGACAAACAACGTTTGACATCATTAAACCAACAATAGGTGAGAGTTTTGAACCAAGAAAATTACCACCGATGCCGATAGTTGCGGTTCATTCAAGAGAACAAAGCGATACAATTAATTTGATTAAAACTTTTTATCTAAAATTCCCACAATATAGATGGTTTACATTTAAAGATATGAGAGGCCTTAGTGAAAAAGAATTTGCAGAAACATTAAAAGAATGTTTTTTAAGTGTTTGGATTGATAACGAAAGCGCTTTTGGAACATTTCCATTAGAATCTATGGCTTGTGGTGTTCCTGTTATGGCTAAAGTACCAGATATTCAACCTGAATGGATGAATGAGAATAACGGTATGTGGGTTACAGACAAAACATTAATGGCTGATTTTGTTGCCGATTTTATTCAAAATTGGTTGGAAGATAACATTAAACCTGAATTACAGTCAGAAGGATTAAAAACCGCTGAACAATATAAAAATAAACAAGAATTCGAATCTACTGTTGTTACTTTATTTGATGGGTACTTAAAATTAAGAGCGGATTCTTTTGAACAACAAATATCTAAAACTGAACAATAATATGGAAAATAATTTATCAATATCTATCATTTTACCTATCAAAACATCATTAGAAAAGGATTTTTCTGAGTATTTTGATAAAGCAATTAAATCAATTCAAAATCAATCAGCACAACCACTTGAATTAGTTGTTGTTCATACATCAGAAAAAACTTTAATTGAACATTTAAACAAATATGATTTTGGAACATTAACGGTTAACAAATTGTTGTGGGATAAAGAACCTAACTATTGTGAACAAGTAAATTATGGAATTAAAAATTCTAAAGGAAATTGGTTTTCTTTATTTGAATTTGACGATGAATACTCGGCAATTTGGTTTAAAAATGTTAAAAAATATATGGATGCTTATCCTGAAGTACAAGGGTTTTTACCTGTAGTTGTGGATACCGATAATAAAAATGTTTTTGCTGGATTTACTAATGAAGCAACATTTGCAGCGAATTTCACTATGGAAATGGGATATCTTACAAACGAAACATTACATAATTATCAGAACTTTCAAACTGCGGGAGCGGTATTTAAAAAACAAATTGTTGAAGATTTTGGTGGATTTAAACCGTCTATGAAATTAACATTTATTTATGAGTTTTTACTTAGATTAACATATAATTCCGTATCAATTATGTCTATCCCTAAAATTGGATACAAACATATTAATATGAGAGAAGAATCTTTATTTTGGGATTACAAATTTGGTAACACAAAAATGACTGATGATGAAGTTAAATTTTGGGTACAAACTGCAAAAAAAGAGTACTTCTTCGCTGACGATAGAGTCATAAAATATGAACCTCAAACCGCATAATGATAGAATCTTTATCAGGTGTTTCTGAAGAAGTTTCGTCGAAAAAAAGAGGAAGAAAGGCAATAAAGGAAAACTATTTTGATGTTAGAGAAGAAAATGCGGTTAGAGAATTTTTAATTGCTACAACATCAGAAGAAAAAAATAAGATTTATAACCAATTTCTTAGGCATCCTTTAGATAAGATGATTTCTTCAATAATAAGACGTTACAAATTATATAGGAAAGATATGGATTTTACAGAAATTCATACTGATACCCATTCATTTTTAATGACTAAAGTGGACAAGTTTAAGCCTTCAAAGAACAAAAAGGCTTATTCTTATTTTGGGACTATATGTAAAAATTACTTGATGGGTCAAATTATTAAAGACCAAAAAGAAACAAATAGAAAAGTTTCCTACGAGGATATATCATCCGCTTTGGAAGAACGTGCAGATTTGTCCTATACAATTGATGATGAAGTTTTAGAAATGGATTTTGTTATTGCAACATACTTAAAAGAATTAAAAGATTATATTGATACTGACGAATTAAGTGAAAATGAAAAAAAATTAGGGATGGCATTAGTTGAACTTTTTGATAATTACCAAACAATATTTTTTGGTTCACAAAATAATAAGTTTAACAAAAATGTAATTTTACTTTCACTCAGAGAAATGACAAATTTAAATACTAAAGAAATTAGAACATCAATTAAAAGATTTAAAAAATTATATTTAATTGTTCATTCTAAATTGAAAAATTAAAATATAATATTTATCTATATGTCAAGACCACAAAGAAAAGAAATAAATTTTACTAAAGAATCAATACTTGCATTAATGCAAGAAATCTATAATGAACTTGTAGAACAAAGAAATACCGCAATAAGAATTCAAAATAAAATGTTGACCATGATGAAAGAAGCTGAAGATATGATAACTATTGGTCCAGTTATTGAAAAACAACAAAAAATAGTTAATGATTGCGTCGAGAAAAAAATAAATCTTTCTAAACTTCAATCCACAATTTGGGAAAAATCCAATAATAACACAGATAATTTTTCTTTGGCAGATTTGGATGATGACCTAATTCAAAATTTAATTGAGAAGGACGTATCTAATGATGAACAGAATTACAAAATGAAATAATTATGGGAGTTGATTTAAATTCAGATGTTAGTGATGTAAAATCTAAAATTTCCTCACTACAAACATATAATGAACTCTCTCAAGCTGAAAAACAATTAAAAAAAAGTAAAGGAGATTTATTATCCGAATCTATTGGTAGTGTATCCTCTCAATTAAATAAAATACAAGAGCAACAAAAAAGATTTCAAAGGAACGTTCCAAATTCTTTAGAAAATCTTGTTGATTTTATCGGAGGAACTAGAGGAAATAGTTCATCAACTTTTAAATACATAAGAAAAAAAGTTTTTGAAGCATTAACTAAATTAGAACCTAAAGCACAAGAAATTTTAATTGGTGAAACTTTAAAGGCTTTAGGATGTTCTCAAGAACAAACATATAATGGTGTCACACCAAGTCCATTAAACCCTTTTCAAAGTATTCAGACATTACCTGTGAGTCAAGGAATTTATATCCCTTTAAATTCTATAGATTTTTTTGGTAATCTTAAAATAGACCCCACAACACAAGCAGGTAAATTTTTTTACGAAAAAGAAACTCCAGCAAAAGACACCATCTTTAAACCTTATGGTGGACCTAAAAATTTTCCTTTTAACAAAATGTTAAATTTAAGAATGGATTCTACTAACGTTGGTAGAACTTATGGTACAGAATTTAGCGCATTTTATAATGGTGTATCAGAACAAAATTTATTAGATATTTCTTATGAAACTTCGAATGATTTGGGAGTTAGTGGAGATTTTTTTAGAGTGCACCTAATTGACAGGAATGGTTCCCAAAGTAATACGATGTCTTTAAGTGGTAATACTATAAAACAATTTTTGAAAGATTATTACAGTACTATAAAATTAATAGACCCTGTTAATGTTATAGGTGTTTTGATGAATTATGCATCAAACTGTGTTGATATTAATTTAAGTTTAAAGAAAAAACAATTAACTGATAATACAAAAATAGAAAAAATAATATCAAGAATTTTAGGTTTATGTAATGATTCAAGAAGAGAAATTGATGTTTCAGGAGTCGCAAAAATTCCAGAATTAGATGGTGTTGATGAAAGTTTTTTTGAGTTTAATGAGGCGGATTTAAGATATATAGATACTAAATTAAATAATGTACAAAAAGGAATTATAACATTACAAAGTTGTGGTGAAATAGAATTACCTGTTAATGTCGACACAATAATGAATGAGTTGGCGGATTTTAGAAATTCAGTTTCAGGAAATACTCCTCAACAAACCGTTTCTGCGATGGAAAAAATTGTTGATACTTTTTTGGATAATCCATCTTGGAAACCAATCATACCTGTAGGTGTTAATGCAGATATTGAAGTAAATAAAAATATAATAAGAGATTTACCAAAAGCGGTTGCATCTGGAATTTTAACACCAAAGATTTTACTTCCAATATTTACTTTACTTCAGGTTGTTGAGAAAAATGCAAAAAATAAAGTTAATAATTTAATTCAATCTGCTAATACACAAATACAATCCGGAAATACTTTTTTACAGTCAGGTACTACGATAGGTCAAGAAGTTGATAATTTAATAGATGATGGAATAGATTTTTTAAAAAAATTTAAAACCTTTTGTATTGAATCAATTTCTAAACTTAATGCTGAGTTTCTAAAAATTTTATTTGATATTTTAAAAAAAGATATTTTAAATTTATTAGATACAATTATTCAAGATTTACAAAAATCTCAAGCACTAAAAAAATATACAATTTATATAAGATTAATTGAATTAGGTCTAATTGTTCAACAATTAATTTCTGATTATAGGAAATGTAAGTCATTAATTGACGACATCTTAAATTTATTCAAATTAATAAATAATACATTTTCAAACAATAAAATTTCAAAGGCGTTATTACCTTTTACCGCTTTATTACCAGGTACTTCACCTGAAAGGGCTACGATGAATATGATTGAGGTGTTACAAAGTATTGGTATGCCAACAGGACCTCTTCCAGACGGGTCGCCAAATTTGATGAATCAATTGATAATGTCAATTTCCAAAGGTTTAGACAAAGAAGAGGCGGAAAATGGTACTATAGATGCTATGGTTTTAGTTCCCCCATTAACCGGTGGATTGTTACAAGTTTTTGGTAAAAAAAGATAATATGACAAAATTAGAATTGGAAAATATCGTATCCCAACAAGGTAATTTAAAAAATTTACCAAATACTGTGTTAATTGATTTTATGGATAAATTAACGTTAGAGTTTGAGTTAACCAAGGAAAAAATTATTGGGTTGACTTTACATTTGGATAAAATTGAAGAGCTTTATAACTTAACACTAAAAGAATATCAAAATAGAGGTAATGAGTCACAAAATTCATAAAAATTTTTTCTATCAGGCGGAGGTTATTGACAATAAAGACCCACTTATGTTAGGTAGGGTAAGGGCCAGAGTTCAAGTTGATAATTTTAATGATATCGTAAATAGTTTTACTAATCCTCCATTTGATGAAGCTAAAGATAAATGGACAAGTAGAGACCCATATCTTTTTACCACTTTTTTACCATATTTTGTATATCAAATACCTAAAGAAAAAGAGTTAATTTTTGTTTTTTACTATAATAATGATTATAAATTCCAAAACCAATTTTATATTCAGGCTTCTTTTTCATCTCCAACAACTTCACCTGAAGAATTTTATGTGGGTGCTCAATCTGAAACAGGTCTTGGTGGTCAGTATAAAAAAGCGGTGGTTTTAAAAAATCAAGATGGTACATATGCAAGTCCTAAAAATGAAGGGGTTTTCCCTGAACCAGGTGATAATGCAATTTTGGGTAGAGGTAGTGCTGATTTAATAGTTAAAGAAGATGAAGTTTTATTAAGGGCGGGTAAAACAATTGGAACTATACAACCGAATGAAATTCCCGCGGCAAACAACACAAGGTCGTTTTTACAATTATCTAAATTTCAAAGGATTAAAATTTTTGACAAAGATGTTACTTATGTTGAAAATTTTGAGAGAGTGATAATGGTAAATTATTTAATTGAATGGGTGATAAATAACCCTGAAAATTTACAACAAAAATTTACGGGAACTGTTTATTTATACAGGTTAAAACCAAACATTAGATGTAATTCTAAAGAACTTAAAGTTGATTCAAAAATTGACGATTTAAAATTTTTAGTTTCATCTTCTGACTTTCAATCTTTATCTTCAGTTGATACTGCCAAATTTATAAATGACTTTATAAATGTATGTAATAAAAAAGGGAATATTAACGGTAAAAAAGTTTTCTTTAATGAACCTTATCCAATATTTTACAGACCAAATAATCAAACTTACGAGAAGATGACTTCGGTTCCAAATTCAATTTCGGGTCTTGAAGTTCCATCAAATATTAATAGTATATACACAAAAATAAAATTAAACAATACGACTTTAACACCTGGATACGGGTTAATTTGGAAAGAAGATACGGTTGGAAAACCTTATACAACGGTATCTAAACAAGTTCCCTTAGACCAATATAACGATACACCCATAACATTTGGTGCCTTTGGCGCTGACAAAATATGTTTATTATCTCACGGAGAGTCAATACCGGGAAAAGGAAAAATTAATTTTGATGGTACTTTATATGGAATTTCAAATGATGTATATACAGATGAAATTTTACCTAAAACCTCAAGTATGGTAAGAGGCGAAGAACTTTTAGATTTATTAAATGTTATTGTTAGATTTTTAACGACTCATACTCACGCATATCCTGGATTACCTCCAGTATCTGTCACACAGGATGGTTCAAACACCGCAGATTTACTTTCTCAAATGCAAAATGCGATAAATACGATTTTAAATAAGAATATTCGTTTGAATTGATATTTATATAATAAAACATATAAATGTCAATATTCAGGTCTTACATAAATAAAAATAATACCATAATTTCTAATTCCTACACTAACACGGGAAGAAACCCTGTTATGGAATTAAATTTTGGTGGTCAGGACATACCATCGGGTCCATTAAGAATACCATTTAGTGGTTCTCAGGTTTATTCCGGTGGATTTACAAGATTTATCTTCAATTTAGATTTAAATGGTTTAATCAATAATATCAAAAATAATTTGATAACAACCGCCTGTACTGATAATATGACTCACTATCTACAGATGACAAATACTTCTTCATTTCAAGAGGAGTTATTAAACACAAAAATGACTACAGGTAGAAGAAGAGCAACTTCATTTGATTTAATATTATTTAGAATTCCAAAAACACAAGAAAATATAGGAAATCCGCAGTATTGGGATGAAGGTGTGGGATATGATTTTAATGAGTTTAATTTAGCAACAGTAAACAATCAAGGGGGTTCTTCTCCATTAACATATGTTGATGATAGGTCTTACTCTGATAGACCTTCTAATTGGTTTAAAACAACAACTATAACTAACTGGTCTCAACAAGGAATTTATGATAATAAAGATAATGGTATTGTTAATTTTAGCGGATTAACAATAATAGACAGGCAACATTTTGAATTTGGAAATGAAGATATTAATTTTAATATGACGGATGAAATCAATAGTATTATTGATGGTACATTAACTGGTGTGACAGGTTGGGGTGTTGCGTATCTTCCTGATGTTGAAAATATTACAGGATTAACCGAGACTTATAGTGTAGCGTTCTTTACAAGACATACACAAACTTTTTACCAACCTTATTTATTAACTACTTATGATGATTTAATACAAGACGATAGAAATAATTTTGTAAAAAATCAGACAAATAAACTATATCTGTATGTTTATCAAAATGGTAATTTAGTTAATTTAGATTCAGCGCCAATTGCAACAATATTAGATAGAAATGATGAACCTGTTGTTTTAAATCTTACAGGATGTCCAAGAACGACGGGTGTGTATGAAGTTTTTGTTCCTGCGGTATTCAATACTTATAACACTCCTTGTGAGTTTTATGATATATGGAGTAATCTAATATTGAATGGAGAATACCTTCCAAATGTAACAAATCAATTTATATTAAAAAATGTTGGAGCAAAAGTTCAAATGGGTTCATTATCAAATACTCCTGAAGTATTTGGATTTGATTTTTATGGTATAAAACAAGATGAAAAAATATTAAACACGGACATTAGAAAAGTTGGTGTTATAATTAAAAAAGCGTACTCAACTCAAACATTATTATCTGATGTTGACGCATTTTATAGAATATATGTAAGAGAAGGAACTACAGAAGTTCAAGTTCAAGATTGGACTAAAATTAATAGAACACCTAACGAGTATTATTTTATTTTTGATACAACAGATAAAATACCTAATCAATATTATGTTGATATGAAGGTAAATATTAGTGGGCAAAAAGATACTTACAAAAAACAATTAACATTTCAGATAGTAAACAAGAAATAAAAGATATTTATTATAAATTAAAATATTATGGCAACATATAGCGCAAATACATTCTATCAATATTCTAATCAAATATTAGGTAGTTTTTCGGGGGGTACTTGGGATTCTTCTTTGGGGAATGCTCCACATCCACAAAATATAACATATGCCCATTCATCTACAGGAGATACTGTGATTGATTACTCTTCTATAACAATTGGTGGTTTTAACGGTTTAAATAACTAATATGAAAGTAAGATTAACTGAGTCGGAACTTATTAGTTTAATACGACAAACTATTAAAGAACAAAGATGTTCTAAGGGTGGATATGGATGTCATGGAACGTCATCAACAATGACTGGCGATGGAATAAAAAAAATAGGTTCTCGTTTAGGTACTGATGATTCAGGAAGTGGAGATGGTACATACGAAGACACAATTAGTGGTGGTTCAAATTTTGCGGAAATTAGTAATTTCTTATCTTACGATGATAATGATAAAGATTTAATTATGACATCATATAAAAATGATAGAGCTTCGTTACCTGATGAAGTTCAACCACCAAGTAAAAAAAATAAAATGGATTATTATACTGCGGCTTGGAGAGATGCTGATAGATTTAATAGAAAAAATTCTAATACAGAATATACAAAATATTTTGACACATCAGGTAATTTTAAAAATCCTGAAGATATGTCAAAGTTTATAGGCGCAGATATATATTTTCCTTTTTATAAACACCATTTCCCTAATAAACAAAAAATAACACCTCTTGATGTTATTAATCTATTTAAAAATAATCTTGGTGGATTAGATAAATTCGTAAACACTGCTAGTACAGGATATAAAATTCAATAATTATGAAAACAATTAAATTAACAGAAACAGACATAAATCGTCTCGTTAAAAAAGTTCTTAAGGAACAAGAATCACCAAATTATATGTTTTTCAGTAATTTGGAACAAATGAAAAGACAATGTGAATTATTATTGGAATTAGACCCCCGTACGGTGGACGAGATTTTAATGAATGGGCACGATTGGGCTGATGACCATATCTCATCTGCAAAAGAGAATGTCGACCAAGTATTTGACTTTATGATGAATGAAACAAAACGTGAAGAGAATATACCTCACGATGAAATGGATATGATGTCAGAAGGACGTAAAAAATCAGGAACTAAATTATGTGCTCGTGGTAAATCCGCAGCAAAATCTAAATTTAAGGTTTACCCCTCGGCATATGCGAACGGTTACGCGGTTCAAGTATGTAAAGGTAAAATGCCTGGTTCAGATGGTAAAAAAAGATGTTCTCCACCTTATTGTTAAGAAATAAAAAACCCCTCCAAAAGAGGGGTTAAATTTTTTACTGAATATCCATCACTTCCAAATCAAATATGAGTTTTTTACCTGCCAAAGGATGATTAGCATCAATCTTAATCATATCCTCCATAACTTCAACTACTGTTACGTTTACAGGTCCCATAGCGCTTTGAGCATTTAGAATATCACCTGTTTTAACTCCTTCAGGGAATTGACCTTTTGGAACATCGAATATCATTTCTTCTTTATAATCACCATAAGCATCTACCGCCTCAATTTCGATTGTTTTCTTTTCTCCAATCTCCATTTCAAGAAGTCCATTTTCAAATCCTGGAATTACTTGTTTTTCACCAATAGTCGCTTTAATAGGTTCTCTTCCTTCAATTAAGGAAGTATCAAAAATTTGTCCATCTTCAAATTTTCCTGTGTAATTTACACTTACTGTGTTTCCGTTTTGTACTTTTTTCATTATTATTTTTTTTTAAAAATAGGTGACTATGTTTATTTAATCAATAAAAAACACTAATTTTGTGGTATGAATACTGAAAAAAAATCCGGACTATTACATAGATTATATCTATATCTCAAAAACAAATTTGACCCCACTCCTGAACCTAAAGAAGAAGAAATTTACGCAATTCAAATATGCCAAAAGTTAATTATGAATCCTAATTCAAAATTAACAAATGCCCCCATATCTTTTAAAAGATTTATAAAAAACGACGATAACAATATGTTTATTGTTATTAATAGCAGGACAATTAGTCTAATAAATCACGTATATAGTTATAATGTTTTTATTGAATCATTTGAATATTATTCAAACATTTGTGAATTATTTGATAATGAGATGGAAAAAAGAAGACAAGAACTTGAAGATGAAATAAAAAATAATATCCAACATTCTTTAAAAGAAATACTTAAAAAAGTTAGTTAAAATTTTCTCTTAATATTTTTCTAATTAAATCTCTTGTAGATTCATTTTTTGGCTTGTAATGAGTCATTTTTGGTTTGTTTCCCGTACCTGATTTTGAATGTGATTTTTCAGCCTTTCTTTTTTGTTGACACGCACTTCTTTTTTGAGAATCCGTCATTTTGGATGCAACTCCCGCCGCTCTACATTTAGGGTACCCCTTATCTGATGCGTCCGGTCTACCACAAGGAGGATGTCCACCGCCTTCTTTTTTACGACAAATATTAACCCAAGGACCTTTTGGTTGACTACTACCTTTTGGTTTCTTTTTTGTTCCAAACCAAACACCCAAATCTTCTTTAACCAAATCAGATTCTTTGCCAGGCGTCCCTGATGTAGTATCTCCCATAGGAATAAAACCATTTAATGGATTTCCATCATCATCATTTTGTCCAAATGCTTCTGACGCCTTTCTTGAAAGCTTTTTTGTAAGTCTTTCTATTTTGTCCGCCTTTTCTTTTGAAATATCTAAAGAACCATCATAACTATCGTAAGCTAAAGTTGGATTTAAATAGTCAGACACCCTTATGTTAAAAGGTTCTAATGGTTCTTTACCCCAATCAAGTGGTGCAAAGTTTATCGGTGTTTTAAAACTTCCCGAACTTCCCGAACCCGTTGATTCTTTTAATTGTTTTTTATTCATATATTTACGTATATTATAAATATCTTAAATTTTAATTATGACAGGAACAACAGAACCAATTGGATATCTTTTTGAAAGTATTGCGATATATGAACCATCAGCGGTTCCAAAATTTATTGATAAAATGACTCCCGAACAAGCATTTTATGTGTTAACACAAGCAATTCAAATGGCTTATACTAAAAGTTTATACTCGATGCAAGAATCAGAAATACTCTCAAAAGCGTTAAGAATATTAACCCAACCCGAAAATGAAGAAACCCCCACTGAGTAATGTGTTGGGGATATAAATTTATACTAAAATATTATTAGATTTTCTAATATTTTCGTCCGCCCACATCGGTTGAAGATTATCCAAACTCCAACACCTCATAAATTCATTATCTCCGATTTCTTGGAAGTTAAATGATGTGATAGGTAATCTATGGTCAACGTGCCATTCCCCGTAATTTTCCCACGTCATATCTTCTGTAAACTGATTTTCCAAGTGTATTGCAAGTTCCTCAGGACTATACTGTAAAATTTCAAAATAATGTCCGTATTTATTCATATTATTTTCTTTTAATACGGTATATATCGCAGTCCTAAAATTAGCAACTAGTTTATAGAGGGGGTCGTTCGCTTTCCGGTTTCTTTCATAGTTACGTTTAACCTCTCGGATTTTATCGATGTTATTTTCTCGGTATTCATCCATATATTTTTTTCTGTGGTCTTTATTTTGTTCGTACCACTCATAATAATTTTTCTTTTTTCTCTCTTTTGTTTCCGGTTTTGATTCGTATTTCTTCATAGCAACCGTTCTACCACCAATAAAACGTCTACCTGATGGACCTAATTTAACACCATTTTCTCTTAAAGCATTTAATACGATTGTTTTGTGTATTTTTAGTTTTTCACTTATTGCCGGAGAACCTAATAATTCATCATTATACAATCTTAAAATTTCGTCAACTTGTTCTTTTGTTAATATTATCTTTCTCATAATAATAAATATAATAAATTTGTCCAAAAAATCAACTATTATTATTTTTAATAAAAAAAAGGAGACAATTTCTTGTCTCCTTAAGTGTATTTTTAAAAGATTGATTATCTCAATTCTTTCAAATCAAATGTTCTAACACCATCTACAGTAATTCTTCCGTAAAACCTGTTATTTACCATTTTTTTCGCGTATCTCGTCATAATACCCTTAATTGGAGTAAAATTGAACGGATTGTACATAGTTGGAGTTAATTGTAGAGGTACGTACGGTGCGTAGATGTAACCTGTATCTAACAATGACGTTCCTTTGTGTCCCATCAACACTTGGTTAGCTGGGAAGTAAGGGTCACGATAAACTTGGTAACGACCAGCCAAAGTACCTACTCTTTCAATACCCATGTTGTATTGGTCTTGCTCAGGAGCTGCGTTTGATACGTGGAAATATTCCAAATCATCAAAAATTGCACTGATTTCAGAAGAAACAACAATCCAGTTAGCACCACCTCTTAAGGTAGACTTATGAATTTGTGCAGAAATTTGGTTGATTGCGGTAATCAAAGTTTGGTTCCAATCTTTTTGAGTGTATGGAACTGCTTGACTTCCTAATCTCTTCCAACCGTTGTAATCCCAACGTAAGTTCCAAGCTGCACCTTTACGTAAATCACGAAGGATTTCACGGTCGATTTCAGCCGCAACTTGTTCAGACAATAAAGCCGTTAATTCAGCTTCAGCGTCAATGTTGTGGAATGCTGCAACGTCTTGAGCCATTTCAGGTGACCATTGAGCTCTTAATTTTCTTTCAGTAACAGAAACTGTAACAGATTGAAGGTCAAAAGAAACTTCACCAATTTTATCTTCAAACTCCATTGTTTTGTAAACTCTGTAAGTTGCACTAAATTGACTGTTTACTGCTGCAGTACCATCAACTGTAATGGTTCTACCAGAATATCCATCAAGTGAATTTGAATTTACAGTACAAGGTGTTTGTAAATCAACTTCAATATAGATTTTACCATCAGCATCACAAAGGTTATCGTATGTACCACCATTACCTGTTGAAGGGAATGAAGTAGTCGCATTAATATTACCATATTGAACAATACCTCTACCGTATTTCTGAGTTACTAATCTGAATAATAAATTACCCGTACCTGTTCCTGAGAAAGCACCTGTACTAACAGATTTAACTGTCAAATCAGACAAGAAAGCTTCATTATCCATTACTTGACCATCAGGACCAATTAATTTACCCGCTCCGTTATTTGTGAAACCTGATAAAACAACAATTGCTTTTCTATAACCTTCAGCAGGTTGTGCTGCGATTGTATATGCACCTGGTAACATTTGTCCATTTGTCCATAAAACAGTAGTCGCACTAGCACTAACGGCAGAAAATTGTCCTTTTGAGTAATCAAATAAACCTGGAGGGTCTAATGCTGGTTCATTACCTTCATAGAATCTGTCATACAAACTCTTGTCAGTGTTAAAATCAAAACCTGCATTTACACCTTGAGTTGCGCCTGGTGCTCCATAAGGTGAATAATGTGTACCACCTACAATACCGTCTCCACTTTCGTAAGACTGAATGTTAGGTACAAAGTAGAACAATTTACCAATTGGTAAGTTCATAGCTTGTACAGAAACGATATCATTCGCCAACAACTTAGAGAATACTCTACGTACGATTGGGAAAACAACTGTTTCAAATGCACCTGTATCAGATGTTGATGATGCTTCGTTTATCAAGAATGATGCTTGGTTTTCATATAACTGTGCAACATTTTCTTTTAGGTGGCCTTTAAGACCTTCAAGGAACCCTAATTTGTCCCATTTGCTAATAGTATCTTCTTTGATAACTTTAAGGTGCTTAAGACCGATGTTACCAACGAGACCTGATTCTAATAATGCTCCCATTTTTATTGGTTTTTTGTTTTTAGTTTATTATTATTGTTTACAACATCTTACCCATCAAATCTTTGATTCTCAAAAATTGAGGATTTTCGTAAGTTTTTGATTCAATAAGTGTTGTTGAAGAACCTGTAGAAACATTTTTATTTAATTTAGTTTCAACTGATTCGTTCATTGGTTTACTTTCAACCTTTCCTAATTCGTCTTTGATTGACTTATAAAGATTTTTAGATTCTTTTAAAGTCTCAACATCGTCGAATCTTCTGAGGATGTTTATTTTTTCTTTCTTAGTAGTTGAGTGTTCTGTGAACAATCTTGTAGCGTAAGCTAAATTTGAGTTGAAAATTGCAACTTCATTTAACTTTTCTCTGAACGTATTCAGAGCTTTTCTGTATTCTTCATTTTTTTCTCTCAACATACCAACTTCTTGTGATAGAGTTTCCTCTTTAAGGTTTCTATTAGGTGTGATTCCTTTTCTAAGTCCACCGCCTTTTCTTGGGCCCATACCCATCGTTCTAGCAGCTTCTTTAGTTTCGGTTTTCTTAACCATTTGGTTTTTACCGCCCATGTTTTCACCTTTTTTGTACTCAAATTTTGGTTTACCTGTTCCAACAGATTTTGGTCCTTCTTTCTTGTCTTCTTTAAAACCGCCAGAAGTTTTCTTGTATTGGAATTTAGGTTTACCGATTCCGAGTCCTTTAGGTTTCATACCTTTTTTTGCTTTCTTGTGACTGTATGCTTCATCCATTTGCCAAGATTCATCTTCTTCTTCATCATCTTCATGATGACGAGATTCCGTGAATTCTTCGTCCATTTCTTCGTCCATTTCTTCGTCCATAGAGATTTCATAGATTGTTTCTTCCATTTCAGATTCATCCATTTCTTCTTCCATTTCTTCTTCCATTTCTTCGTCCATTTCTTCGTCCATTTGGATTTCATACATAACATCTTCTTCCATTTCTTCGTTACCAAAAATTTGTGCGATGATGTCGTCAGTTTCTGTGTCGTCCATTTCTGTTTCGTACATTTCGTTTTCGTATTCTTCCTCAACTGATTCTCCTAATCTGATAAGATATTCAGAATCTGTGTTATTATCTTTAAGGGTTACATCAGAACCATCTTTTTTGATAATAATTCCGTCTTCTTCACCCATAGCTTTAAAAACTTTAAGGATTTCTTCATCAGACGCACCGGTTAAATCAATTGGAGTTTCATCAGAATCCATATTTACGTCCATATCTACGTCATCCATATCGGTGTCAGTATCTACGTCCATATCAACTTCATCGTCGTTATCAGTATCAACATCTACATCTACGTCAGTATCTGTGTCTGTATCAACATCTGCGCCAACAACGTCCTCTTCTTCGTCATCTTGCTCAGAAAGGGATTCTTTTACTAATTGATTGATTTCTTCCTTCATTGTAGAAGCAAGTATTCCTTTTGCATTTTCGGCTATAGCTTCTTCAACATTTTTCATTTGAATAAGTGCCTCTTCAACTAAGTTTTTGTTTTCTTGCATAGAAAATTTATTTATTTTAACTAATAAATAGTATCAAAAATGAAAAAAGTTTAATTTTTTCAGTTGTGAGTGATTATTTTTTTATGGGAAAGGACTTCCGTAGTAATAAATAGTGTATAAAAACAAAAAAGGTGAGTTAATACTCACCTTTTAAATAAACCTAATAAATTTAGTCTTCAATAACTTCATCAATTTTACTTTCTGAAACTGAAGTTATTCTCCAATCGTTTGAGAAACCTTCGTATCTTTTTGTTACTTTAGCTTCAACATCGGTTACTGAGAACCCTTTTACCAATTTTTCTTCTCTAATTTTTTTAATTTTACCTGTTTGGTCATCAGGTAAATCGTACTGAATTTTTGCTACAAAATACTTTTCATCCATTTCCATAATTATTTATTTTCCTAAATAATCGGATAATTTTCTCATTAAATCAATAGAGTGGTCAACATCTCCGCCAGATTTTAATTTTTTTTCTTCTTCCAAATTCTCCTCATACTTTTCTCTATCATTTTTATCAGAGAATAAATAAGCACCTGGTGTAGATGGAGATGAAACTAAATCAAAACAAATCAATTCAAAATCATCTTGAACTTCATTTCTTTCACCAACTTTTTTAAGTGAACCAACACCCCTTGATGATATACCAAGAGTAACACCTTGTCTCATAAGATTGGCCGCAATATCTCCTTTAGTTGATACTATACCTCTTTCGTGAAATCCTGGTGATGTTAATAGTTTTAATTTACCCATTAAGATATTCTTATCCCACCAAATATCGGTAATCAAATGAGACACTCTATCCAAATCAATTAAAGACGATTCTGGATGATTTAATTCTGAAGTTGATAAACCTTTTTGAATAGTTGTTTTATACTTATCTGCCTCTCTTTTTAAGATTGGTTCAGGATAAAATCTACCATTTCTATTTGGTGTGTTGTATTTTTGTAGAACGGCATAAAATTCAAATGGATTTCTATAATCCATAAGTTTTTGTTCTTGTAAAAATTTTTCGTTAAAACTATCTCTTGGTGATATGTATCCCGCATCCATTTCAACAAGAATACCAAATCCTAACTCGTTTGCTTCTAAAAGTCTTAATTCTTTCATTTATTTCTTTTAAGATAAATATTGCAAATAATGAGTTATTTTTTTGTGAGGGTAAAATCAAAGTATTTGTTGGAGGTAATGTTATAATCTTGGATATTATTTACAATCTTTTTTATTGAATTTTTTAAATCGTTTGATTTAAAATCTAATTCTTTTTCTGTAAAAAGGTTAATTTCTAAATTTAAAAAAGATTTTTTTCCAAAGAAAATTCCACTTGTTCTTAAATCTAAATCAACGATTGATTTTGGTGTGAATAGTGATGAATCAATTGAATCAAATACCGTATGTTTAAGTTCTCTACTAAAATTACAAACTATTCTGTTCCAATTTTCTAATTCTTCTTTTGGGGATACCCAAGATTGAATGTTTATATATACAGATTTTAGATTTTTAGAATCCACGGTTCCATAGACCGATTTAAATGAATTAGATAAATTCAATTTTACACTTTTCCCTTTTTTCATTAAGTTCCATAATTAATTTGTTTATTTTTTATAAAAATAGAAGTAATTATGTGTAATATCAAATTTTTTAATATATATTAGGTAATATGTTAATAGTACAACTAAAAAATGGAGAAAATATTGAGAAGGCGCTGAAAACCTTGAAATCTAAAGTGATTAAAACTAAACAAAATCAATCACTTACTAAAAGAAAGGAATATGTGAAAAAATCTGTGTCCCGAAGAGCCGAAATACTAAAGGCGAAATATAATGAACAAAGAAAAAAATCTTAAAGAGACTCCACCAATTTTTTAAGTTTAAAATAACTTAATTGGTCAAATTTTTCATTTTGTATTTTAAGTATTGTTTCTGAAATTTTTGACTTTGTTTCTTGGTCTGATTCTTTTTCAATTAATGAATTTAATTTAATTGCTGCGTCATCCTTTAATGAATTGAACTTAATCTTTAAAGATTTTGTATCTTCACTTATAATAGTTTCCAATTCTTTTTTAGATGTTTCGTCTAAAGTTTGAATAAAATTTTTAATAGTTTGATTTGCAATTTTAACCATCGAACTAATAGGAATATTTACAGATTCTTTAATTTTTGTTTTTTCCAGAGTTAAAACTTTAACTAATTCTTTTTTACTCTCTACTCTTTCTTTAATTGATGTTGAATTATATACTAAATTATCAATAACCTTGTAGTTATTATCATTACCAAATTTTTCATTTGGCAAACTTATATTTTCAATTAATTTTTGAATTAAATTAATCCCTTCGTTTACAAATTCAACCGCATCACGTTCTGATAATCCTTGAGGTGTAGATAACTCCTCATACAGAGAATACAACTTTGCGATACTTTTATTTTCCAAAACATCTTCTTTAAATCCAAGTAAAGATTTTTTGAAACTTTTCTTATCTGAATAAGATTCAAGTAATTGATTATCTACGTATGTTTTAATTTGTCCAAAAGTCATTTTAATATATTTTATAATAAATATTACGAATTTAATAACTTATCTAATTCTATATCCATTTCATTAAGTGAATCTATACCGGTTTCAACATCTAGTATTACCGAACCCTCTATAAACCTTTTTTCAACTAAAATATTTAAGTTATTCTTTCTTGATTCAGGAGTTATTCCCCCTCCTTCAGGTGGTGCTTCTCCTCCTGGTGGAGGTGGTGGCGGTGCCCCTAAATCGCCTCCTTCAGGTGGTGGAGCTCCCCCTCCCCCTAAATCAGGTGGTGCTGAAGTTTCTTCACCCGCAGGTTCAGCACCTGCAGTAGATGTTCCACCACTTGCGTTGTTACCATAAAGCTTATCGATAGTATCAAATAAACCTGTTTTAGTAATAACTGTTGCTGTTGATTTAAGTTCTTCTCCCACTGCCTTCTCAAATCTTTGTTGTAATAAATCAACTCTAATTTCTTCATCTGAAAAACCAAAAATATGTTTTTTAGCCCAAGTGGAAGAAACTGCTTGAATACCATTTCCTGGGTCTGAAACCAAATCTTTATATAAAAGAATTTTTTCTTTATAAACATCAATTTTAAGCAAGTCCGCCTGAGTAGACGGGTTAGTTAAACCTAAAGTGAAATTTGATAATTCATCTTCAAATCCAAGTAAAAATAAATGCACAATTGCAACTTTATTTAACTCTTGAATCATACTTTTTTGAATTCTATTGATTGTTCTTGCAAAACGAATATCCTGTAATGATAAATTTTTACCGTCACCTACAACTTCCTCAAAACCCAAAAATGCTTTAGGAACACGAAGAGCCGTTAATAATTTCTTTTGGATATATTCGATATCCGCAATTTCTGATAGGTTTGTTGCTCCCGGTAATGTCTCAATTGGACTCGGTGAGGCTGGGTCACGAACAGGTACAAAATAATCTTGGTCAACCGCCATTTGATTAAATCTCATATCCACATTACCTGTATTTTTATCCACCACTTGTTGTCTTTTAAACTTATCGGCAACACGGTTTACGTAAGGTTCAACATCTTCATCATTCATATTACCAACAAACACTTTAAAAATTCTTCTTTCAGGTGCTCTTGAGGTACGATAAATTAACATCGCATCTTCAGATAATAATAATTGTTTCCAAATTCTTCTAGCCTTTTCCAACATAGAAGTACCATAAGGAAGTTTTCTATCGTCACCTAATAATCTAAAGTGAGCAATTTCCCAAGATTGGAATGTAATTGCTTTTTGTTTCCAAGTAAAAGTTAACGCCTTTTTAGCTTCAGTCTTACCTAAATCTACAGGGTGTTTATCACCCATACCAACTTCGTGTCTTTCAATTTCAATATTAGGTAACTGTTGGCAACCAACAACACCCTTTTCAGGGTCTAATTTTAAGTAAACAAAATTATCACCAAATTTACAAGTATTTCTTGTCCACATCGGTAAGTTTGTATTAATATCTAAAACATTATTAAACAAATCCGCCAATACAGACTTAATCCTTTTTGATTCGGAATAAATCTGTAACATAAATCCATCTTCATTAACTGTTGTAGATTCTTCTGCATATATGTCTAACGCTGCGGAAATTTCGGGAGTGTACTCCATAGATTCATAATCATAAACAGAAGATAATCTTGTTGGTTCGTAATAAATTGCTTGAGAGTATAAATTATTCTCTACTTTAGCCCACTGTTGTGCTAAATAAAATGTTTGTTGAGCCTGTAGTTTTTCTCTTTCGTATTCTCCCTTATCTTTAGTTCTTAATAATTCTGTTTTATCAAGTTTAAATTGGGGGTAGTCTTGTCCTAGCAAAGAATTGGGTCCGAATGTCTTACCGAGCCTCTGCCATACCGTTAAATTGTTATTTTCAGCCATATAATAAATTTAATTGAAGTAATCAATATTATAAATACTTATCTACCACCAAATAACCAACCATATTTTTTATAGTCTTCCATACCAGGTCCTTGACTTGGGAAATGTCCCATTTTTGGTGCTGCTTGAGGTACTAAAGGGTTAAAGAAGTTTGAAGAGTTTCTATCTTCATTAACTGATGTTGCCCACGAATTAATCATAGCCTTTGTTTGGTTAACATTTTTCTCTAATTGTTGAAATGATTTTTCGCCAACATAGATTGCCATAGAAATAGACATAATACAATCATCGTGTCCGTTTTTTTGGTGGTCAGGTCTTCCATTAATATAAACAAACCCATTCATTTCATTATGGAGTCGGTTTGAACGAACCGCAAAATTATGTCTAATTGCTTCTTCAAAAGAGGCAATAATTTGAACTCTTTTGGAGTTAAAATTAATTCCTGGTATTTTTTCAGCCATTTTTGGGTCCCATTTCCATTTATTTTGAGTATCCACGTTATCTACGTACATACCACCCTTATAATTCATCTCCTGTAACTTCCTTGCAGTTGCAACACCCATTCCTCCTGTTAAATCCGTAACACAGTAAGCATTATACATCGTACCCCATTTATAGGCTATTTCTGCAACAATATCGGGTGGTACTTTTCCAACATATTCTAATACCTGTTTTCTTTCATCAAAATCAATTATTTGAATACAAGAGAAATCTTCAGAATCTCCCCTTGAAACGTCAATACCCATAACATATTTATGTCCCGCTTCAGGTTCATCAAAAATCCATAAAGCATTACCCATAAGTTTTGCCTTAGGCTCCTGTATTGTATTATTTTTAATTCTTTGTAATGTTTCGGAGTCAAACACGTTATCACCCGAACTTAAAAAGTTACATTCCAACTCCTGAGCCACTTTTCTCCTATCAAATTTAAGTTTTTTAACCATTTTCTCAAACCAATCAGAACAAGGTTTATATCCCTGTTCAATATAATCTTTTGTAATTTCGTGGTCTCTTTCATATGGATTATCAACACTTAAATCAACAATTGCATCTTTTGGATATTCTTCTATATTAAGTAAGAAATGAACCAAATCGGTTGTTTTAACCATATACAAATCTTTTGTATATCTCGGGTCTTTATACCAAAACATTTCAGAAATCTTGAAGTCATTCATACTTCTTAATGCTTGGTCGTAAATCTCGTAATAAATCGGGTCCTGTCCGTTTGGTGTTGATACTACAATAACCTTACCACCCGTAGATAGTGATGCCATACAAGCCGCCCAAAAGTCTGAATCCGCATCAATAAACGCCGCTTCATCAAAAATAAGGATAGTAGGTGTATAACCACGAAGAGCATCTTTTGATGTTGCAACCGCCTTTACCTCACAATCATTATTTAACTTAAAATGTCTTGCGGCGTTCTTTTCGGCCGAAAATCCAATACCAACCCAAGACGGCCATTGTTCTGTAAAGGCTCTTATTTTATTTGCCATCTCAACTGACGTATCAAGTTTGTTTGCAATAATCAAAACTTTTTCAGGTTTGCTTTTTTTAGCAAACGCAAGTTTTTTTGAGGCCCACGCCGCAGTTACCGTAGAAACACCCGCCTGCCTGTATTTTAGGGCGATATTCTCGTTGTATTTTTCGTAGTCCTCAATAAGACTAATTTGGTCTGGAAATAGGTCTAATGGTACATACTTTGATTTTGTATTATCAAAAGTTTGTAAATACGTTCTTAACGCATATGGAGTATCTCTCATACACTTTGTAACTTCAATTATTAATTGTTCTTTCGTCATATTATTATAAATAGTAAAAACCCTCCAATAGTCGCCTAAGGGAGGGTTTTAATATTATTATGTTATTTTATTTTGGCATCGATATACCTAAACCACTTAAAAAATCATCCAAATCATCGTCGTCATCTTCACCATCATTAGAAGGTTCTTCACCTTTTTCTTCTTTTTTCCAATTATCATATTCAGATTTTAAATCTTGAGCTTCACGCATAATTTCTTCAAATCTTGAGGTTGCTTTCTTATTTTTTTTCTCATCAGTTGAAATTACATCACCCATTATCTGCAAAAACTCTTGAGCTGGAATTTGGTAAAGTTGAATATGGAACCAATTTATTAAACCTTTATTGTCTTCATCAAACATTTCATCAGGTAATGTAAATCTTAATTTTTCATAAATTTCAGGTCCAATTCTCAATTGCATCGGCTCATTTGCCAAAGTATCAGTTTGTCCCATCACATTTGCTCTCATACTTGGTTCTTTTGGTAATCCGTGCCTACCTTTAGACGCTTCAATTCCTTTAATAATTTCGTGACATAAGATTGGGAAAAATGCTCCTGTAGCAACAATTTTTGTATCGGGTGCCTCTTCTCTATCTCCACCTTGTTCTTCAAAATTATCTAAATCTTCCTCGTCAGGTTCGTCTAATTCTACTTTACCGGCAACACCTTGTCCTGTTTCAGACATCATTTCAATCATTTGTTCCATACTAAAATAGAAGAAATCATTAATAGCCATTATTGTTAAATAATTAGGATATAATCTTGGATTGATTGCGTCTAATCTTCTTTTAACTTCAGGTTTTTGAAATACGTAGTGTCCTTTTTTTGCGGCACCTTGAATAAGTGCGTTTATAATATTTCTTTTGTGTTTTTCTAACTCAAATTCTTCTTCAGGTGTTAAATCTTCAATATCAAAAGATGGTATTTCTAACTTTGGTTTTTTATCGCCTTCTTCTTCATCCTCTTCATCATCATCTTTTGGTTCTTCGGGAGAGTATCTAAAATTTGAAACGTCGATTTGTTCCCCTAAACGAGGGTCAATAATATACCAACTTGGGTCAGCTTCAGTTTCATCTAAACAAATTTCAACAGCCAAATCTTTAAGAGGTTCTTTTACTCTTGATTCTAAATTCATAACTTCTTGGGCTTTTCTCATCATTTCACCCATAAGCATTTGCTTAACTTGTCCAGCACTTAAATCTTGAATACCTGTAACTTCTTTTAGTTTATCAACAACTTTTCCAAATCTTGATGAAACAAGTTTTTGTACGTCTTGTACTCCACCTTTTAAAGCCGGATTTTTAGCGTATAAACTTTCGGGGTCACCCAATTTTCTTTCCAAATTTGGGTCCATTCTTTCAGGTCTACCGCCGTAATCAATCTGTTCTTTTATTCTTTTTTTATTCATTGTCTAAAATTTTCATTATTGCGTTAATTACTTCAGTTTTTGCTCTTTCAGGTGAAATTGCTCTTGGAGCTTCTTTCTCACCAGGATTTGGATTTTGACCGGGACTTATTGGTCTTGGTCTAGTTGTAGGTTTTGTTATTGGTTTTGTTGGTGCAGTTGTTGTATTCGCCCTTGGAGCTTCTTTCTCACCAGGATTTGGATTTTGACCGGGACTTATTGGTCTTGGTCTAGTTGTAGGTTTTGTCACCGGTTTTGTAGGTGCGGTTGTTGTATCTTCTGAAAGATATTGTAATAAATCACCTTTACTGATTCTTGGTGGTATATGTTTTTCTACTATTCTCATAATTTCGTTTTCTAAAAACAAAGATACAGGATTTTTTCCTTCTTTCAAACTTTTTTTTACTGCTTGAACGCATCTTTCAAATTTTCTTGTTTTTTTAGGTCCAACTTGAGAGTGACATATTGCCCAAGGATTAGGTTCAGATTTTTTAACTTTATTTTTACCCTCCTCCATTTCTCCTTCCATTTTTGTTGCGGTTATGGAGTTATCTAAAGGATTTTTTTTAATTGCGTAACCTTTATCACTAGCAGGTAGTGTCCCCCCTTTATCTCCAACTTTATAAGACGGTTGAGATGGTAATGTGGTAATTTGTTCACCAATCATTTTACTATGTAACTCATCAATTTGAGATTCTGTTAACTTTGAAACAGTCTTGGATGATAATCCTGATTTTATCAGTTGAAGTGCCTTTATATTATTTTTCATATACAACTTTTTTTTCAAACTCAAGGATTAAATCCTTTTCGTATAATAAATCTTTTATTTTTTGTTCTGTATCATTAAACCTAAAAACCATTCTCGGTTGTTTAACCGTATCATCCTCTTCCCACGCTAAAGCGACAACCCCATCAACAGCATCAATCATCGAAAAATAATCGGAGTTTTGAATTAACTCCAACTTTATGTTAGTGTCCCTCAAAACTCCTACTTTTGTAATATATTTTAGTTCAGGTGGTAAAGGGTAACCATTACAAGGTTTACTATCCCATCCATCTCCCCAAACTTCTTGTTCATCCGAAAAAATAAATTCATAAATGTTATCACCTTTAAAGTTTGGTCCCAAACCATTAACATAAATTAGATAACTCATAGAACAAGTCCTTCAGGTGAAATTTTAATTTGTTTATCTTTATTTTCAAAAACCAAATTTTTCTTATTTGTTTTACCAACAAAAACAAAGGTACGATTTTCTTCTAAAAATTTTTGTGATGCAAGTTCTTGTTCAATAGTTTCACTTAATTTGATAACGTCTTTCATTTTTCTTTTTGCATCAGATTTAGTAACTAATTTTCTTTTTTGTTGACTTTCTTTAATCATTCTTTGTTCTTTATCTGAAACTTGGAAATATTTTGAAATAACTTTATCAATTTTTGACTCACCAAAAATGCTATCAATTATTGAATGATACATTTCACCCATCTCTCCTTCAGGTTCTGTACCCATATCAGGCATTTCACCTCCCGTATCTTCTCCGCCCATATCAGGAATATCAGGTATTTCTTCTTCTCCGCCCATATCTTCCATCCCTTCTTCTTCGTCAAATTTTGAAATAATATCTTCCTTATCTTCTTCTGATAAATTTTTCAAATCAGCGGCAGATAAAACCATATTAATAACGTACTTAATATTCTCAGATGTTAATCCTTTTTCATTATCAAATTCTCTCATTTTCTGGGTTAATTTACCTGTAAGTTTTTGAATTGATTTGAATGTAACTTCTTCTTCTTTTTCACCCATATCAGGCATTCCTTCATCGCCTCCCATATCACCCATATCAGGCATATCTCCTCCTTCCATATCTCCTGTTGGTATTTCAGCCCCTTCAGGTGAAGGAGGTGTTGCATCAGGTGAAGCTGGTAATTCAGGTGTTGGTACTGCTGGTGGTTCTGATGGTGGAGGAAGTTCCGCAATAGGTTCATCTCCTGCCGGAGCAGATTTTGGAGTTTTTAAAACAAACTTTTTTTGTTCTCCAAATAAAGAAGTACCTTCTTCATTCTCAGTCAATCTATTAACTTCTTTTGTTAAAAGATTTAATCTTTTTAGAGCCTGAGAATACGAAGAATAATACTTTCTGTTTTTCATAGGTTCAATATAATCAGTCGCAGATTCAGAAATTGTTTTTTTGATGATATAACCCTGTTTTTCTTTTACAATTTCATAGTTATTTCCATCTGCTAAACTAATCCCATATTCTGACCTAGATGTTTCGTTGATGTTGGATGGTCTATTTTCATTATATCTTGAGAGTTCAATTATTCTCTTGATTTTTTCTTGCCCTTCCAATTTTTCACTTCCGAGCGGTTTTAAGTCTCCCATATTTTGAGTTTTTAAATTATTTTAATTTTTCTTTATAAATATACAATAAATAGTAAATATTTTATTCTATCGTTTTTCTTTCAATAGATAATTCTTTATCTTTAAGTTTTGTTTTAAGTTCAAATAACCTACCGATATACCCTGAACGTCTCAAATACTTAAAAACCAAATTTTCATAAGAAAGTTCCCCTTCTTTTTCTAAACCTGATTGTCTATATTCTTTAATCTTTTCTTTTAAGTCTTTTAATTTTTTCCCATCATTTCCCTCTTTGGCTTCTTCAAGAGCCTTATCTATCTTTGATGTCCAAGTTTTAATTTTGGTTTTTAATAATTCCATATCAATATTCTTATGTTTTTTTGGCGGAACATTAACCCACTCATCATACATTACAGAATATATACCTTCACTAAATTTTTCATCTTTTGCATCTTGGGCGTAAACCTCAACATCAAAACCATAAATTTTTATATCATGTTTATCATTAAATGCATCTTTTTTCAAATCAAACATTTCTTTATAAAGCTCAGGATTATCTAAACCTTCAAAATCAACTAAAAGGTGTAAGTCAAAATCTGAATATTCCGACCAATTAAAATTGGCTAATGAACCCATTAAATGAATATCTACTATGAATACATCTTCACCCAATTCATCAGAAAATTCATCAGCAATTTTTAATAATTTTGTTCTAATATTATTTTTAAGTTTTGCTTTTTTTGGTTCTGCGGAATTTTCCCAAACTTTGGGATTTAGAGTATCCCTAACTTCAAAACTATTCAATATTTTTTGAAAATCTTTCATTAATAATAAATAGTTGGATAATTAGAGTTTTTTATATTTGTATTTTTTTGCTATTTCAGCCATAAAAAATTTTCCTTGAGATTCTGCGGTTCTAAATTTTGTGTAGATTTGGTGGGGGACATTTTCATACTCATAAACTAACCCGTTATTAAATTCTGTAATAAGTGATTTTGTCTCTGTATCAAATGTTGTTTTTTTAATGTTTGAGGACTCAATTTCATTAATAATCTTCGTCCCATCTATCATCTCTCTTTTTACTGCCATCTTTTAAAGGTGTTAATTCGTTTATTTGTTTTAACTTTGGAATCATATATTCTTCAAATTCTTCCCAAGTAATATCAAAATAAGATTTTAAGTCGTTAAATAAAGTCAATTTTTCATTTTGCATAGTGTGATGCAACCTCATCAATTCTTCTGTATAAAATGGAGGTTTCTCCAAATCTTTTTCACTCCATTCGTATCTTTGAAATAATTCCCTTAACTCTTTGTAAATTGAGAGGAATTTTTTATCAAAATCACTATACTTTAAAAATTTCTCAAATGGTTTTAGTTTCATCTTACTATATTATGAGTTTGTTGTCGTATTTTTATTATATTCTAAACAAGTTGGTATTTTAGCAATTGTTTGGAATTTTTTTAATCGATTCCAAGTGTCATCCCAATTATACTTCATCTCACCTTCCATCCATCGCCAAAGATTTTGATTATCATATTTAAATGTTTTCCAAATTGCTGATAATTCATTAACCGTTTTAATTTCATCTAATACTTTAATAAAATCTTCATTTGTTCCTCTCCCTTTCATAGACTTGTATAATCTGTCATTCCACGCCTTTATTTTAGTAGTATTTGAATCAGGTTGAATTTTACCGCAATAAGTAAGAAGTTGACTTAATTTATTTTTTGCAGGATTTTCTTTTTTACATCCTCCTTTCTCTATTCCTGGAGTAAAGATAACACCCGCTAAAGCTGGGTCTGAAGCAACATCAAAAAGACCAGGTTGTTCTTTTATTACTCTTTTAACAATTTTTACTAAATCATTTTCTGTTATTCTTATTATCCTTGCCATAACATTTTTTATAATAAATACCCCATAAAATTAAAAACCCCCATTTAAGGGGGTTAATGATTACAACAAACTTATTCTTTTTTTCTTTTCCGTTTTCTTGTAGTTTGCAACAAATACGGTAAGTATACCATCTTCAATTGTTGCTTCGATGTTGTCGGGGTTATATTCTTGTCCGATTCTAAATTTTTGTGAAATAACTTTTTCTGTGTCTTCACCATTTAATTTATATGTTCTTTTACCATCAAGGTAAAGAACTCCCCCTTCCATTTCTACTTTTAAATTTGACTTATTAAAGCCAGGAACATCAAAGAATAAGTAAGCTCCGTCTTTGGTGTAGTTTACCTCATAAGGTTCTTTATCTGAATTTTTAACAACCATATTACTATAAGTAGGTTGTGCGAAAAACCCATCAAAAAATTTGTCGAAATGTGAATTCAAGTAAATCATAATTTTTTTGTTTTGTTTTTTAAATTTATTTAATTATCTTTGATTAGTCAAGTTATGTGCCAACAGAACATATTATGACAAAATGACATACATAGAAAATTTTCAGGACAATTTGACAAAAAGTTTGGTAATGTCCAAAATTTGATGAACCTTTGTAAAAATTATAAATTATGAATGAACTAATGGATGATGACGAAAAAATGATGAGTAAGAAAAAAACCTCATCAGAAAGTGATACACCTGTGTTAGATAATTTCAGTAGAGATTTAATTAAACTTGCCGAACAAGGTAAATTAGACCCTGTTATTGGTAGAGAAAAAGAAATCCTACGTATCGCACAGATTTTATCTCGCAGAAAGAAAAATAACCCGATTATTATTGGTGACCCAGGTTGTGGTAAGACTGCAATTGTTGAGGGATTGGCAATTAAAATCTATAATGGTGATTGCCCGAGAAATTTGGTTGATAAAAGAATTGTTGAACTTGATTTGACTTCCGTTGTTGCTGGTACAAAATACAGAGGACAATTTGAGGAAAGATTGAAAGTTATTATGGAAGAACTCCACAACAATCCAAACATTATTGTCTTTATTGACGAGATTCATACTTTGGTTGGTTCTGGAAACTCTTCAGGTTCTATGGACGGCTCCAACATCTTTAAACCTGCTCTTGCTCGTGGTGAGCTCCAATGCATCGGTGCAACCACATTAAATGAGTTCAGAAAGAATATTGAAAAAGATGGTGCATTAGAGCGCAGATTCCAAAAAATAATTGTTGAACCTTCATCAGTTAAGGAAACAATTGAGATTCTCAAAAACATAAGAGAAAAATATGAAACCTATCACAAGGTGAATTATAGTGATGAAGTAATTGAAGCTTGTGTTAAACTTGCCGATAGATATATCACGGATAGAGGTTTTCCTGATAAAGCATTTGATATTTTGGATGAAGTTGGGGCGAGAATGCAAACCGAACTAAAAGTTCCTGAAGAAATTGAGGTATTGAAAAAACAAGCTGCGGAATTGAAACAATTAAAAGTTGACGTTGTTAAAAGACAACAATACGAGAAAGCTGCAGAGTTAAGAGACAAAGAGAAAAAACTTATAACCAAGTTAGACGCCGAAAAAAAGAAGTTTGAAGAACAAATGCAAAAAGATAAACAAAAAATATCTGTTGAAGATGTCTATTCTGTTGTATCGACTATGACTAATATTCCTGTGAGTAAAATGAATGTTGACGATAACAAGGCACTTATAAATCTTGATAAATCCTTAATTGATAAGGTTATTGGACAGAATAATGCGGTTATTAAGATTGCGAAATCTATCAAAAGAAACAGATTAGGTATCAAAGACCCAAATCGTCCAATTGGTTCATTTGTATTTCTTGGTTCAACAGGTGTTGGTAAGACCTATCTGGCAAAGCAACTGGCAAAAGAGATTTTTGGTAGTGAGGATTCACTTATCAGAGTTGATATGTCTGAATACCAAGAGAAACATACTGTATCTAAATTAGTAGGAGCACCTCCGGGTTATGTTGGATATGAAGAAGGTGGACTTTTAACCGAAAAAGTTAAAAATAAACCATATTCGGTAATCTTGTTTGATGAAGTTGAGAAAGCTCATAAGGACGTGTTTACGGTTCTACTTCAAATACTTGATGATGGACACGTAACAGATAGTTTGGGTAGAAAAATCAACTTCAAAAACACCTTGATTATCCTTACATCAAACCTTGGGGTTAAAAAACTTCAGGACTTCGGAACAGGTATTGGTTTTAGTTCAAATGCTTATAGCAACGAAGAAGCCAAAAAACAAATGTTGATGAAAGAAATGAAAGCGTTTTTCGCACCTGAATTTATCAACAGGATTGATGACACGATTGTCTTCAACACGTTGTCTCCTGACGACATTAAGAAAATCACCCGAATTGAGTTGGATAAACTGATGACTCGTTTGTTGGATATGAAATATGTTATCAAATATGACGATACGCTTGTTGATTATCTCACCAAGGTTGGTTATGATGAGGCATTTGGTGCAAGACCACTCAAAAGAGCAATCCAAGACAAAGTTGAGGATTTCTTATCAGAGGAGGTGTTACTTGGTAAAGTATTTGAGGACAAAACTTATATGTTGAGTGTTTCAGAAGAACAAGTCAATATAAATGAAGAGTTGGTTGTTGAGGAAAAACCAAAAAGAGTTAGTAGAAAAAAGAAAGTAGATTAATTTTTTTATCAGGGGAACAAATGTTCCCCTTTTTTTATATTTTAAGATATTTATAAATATGGAAAAATGGATTGAAATAAAAAAATTAGATAATCTCTATTCGGTATCAAATTTGGGCAGAGTTAAAAATAATAAAACCGGTAGAATTTTAAAACCAAGACTACATAAAAAAACAGGTTATATGAGAATAACAATAACATATAAAAAAAATATGTATTATTTTGAGTTACACAGATTAGTATTATCCTGTTTTAATGAAATTGAAGATATTAAAAATATGGAGGTTAATCATATTAACTGGAATGTTGCCGACAATAGATTAGAAAATTTAGAATGGGTGACTAAATTTGATAATTTATCTAAAAAAAAGATAATAAATACTAAATCTTACAAGCTTTTTAAAAAATTAATAATAAAATATGGTGACGATAATCTTTTAAATCTTTTGAAAGAAATAAAAAACCCCACCTTCTAATAAGAGTGGGGATTTAAATTAAAATATTGAACTGTAAGTTCTTTTCTTCTCGTCCTGTCGTTTTTTGTGTTTAACATATCCGAGAGATTCAATCATCTGTTTACCTATCTCAATTCCGTTATAAACATCCTCAATCACCACATATTCATTTCTTGTATGATAGTCATAATATCCAATTGAGAAGTTGATACAAGCAAAATCAAATTTGTCTGATAAAGCATAAACATCAGTATAAGGATGAACCATATATCTCATTCTATCATTATCCATTCCTTCGGTTAATACCTTATCACATTTCTCAAAAAAGTCAGAATCTCTATCAAAAAGGACATTTCCAAAACACTGTTCAGTAATCATCCAATTTTCAGGTGCATCAAATTGAATACCATATCCAACATTTTCAAAAAAAGTTGGGTCTGCCATTCGTGAGCCGTGACATCCCGTTTCTTCTGAAACAAAAAACGCTGCTTTCACATATGGTAATTCTTGTAAAAGTGTTAGACAGGCAAATACACCACATTTATCATCACCACCAATTCCTGTTGGAACATTATTATCATTATACGCCTTAAAAGATGGTTTTAATTCACCTTGAGCATTTTTTAACATCTCTTCTCTAACATTTATTGTATCAAGATTGTGAACAGTATCTGTGTGGGAAATTACACAAGGAAAATAAAAGTCATCTGAAACTTCTTGTTCCTTCTTGGTCGCATAAACATTACCATAATCATCCATATAATGGTTGATGTTATTTTCCGTTAACCAATTTAACAGATAGATAATCATCTTTTCTTCTTTATATGTTTTGGTGGGAACTGAAAGAACCTCTTTTAATAATTCTAAATTTTGTATCATTTAATATTTGTTTGATACAAAGATAGGTAAAAAATGTGAATAATTAAAACTTTCTTAATTTTTTAATTATATTTTCTTGCAATTTGAATAATTCGGGGTGATTTAATAGTAATTTTAATCCTTCAATATCAACGCTCCTAAGTGTTCCCTCATCATTCCAATCATAAGGAGTTTGAGACAACTTAACTCTTATTTTTAATGTGTCTCTATCAACGCTTTCAATTCTAAATTTATATTTATTATCTTTCGGTAGTTCTTCCCACCTTTGTAAATCATACCCCATCTCAAATATTTGCTTATAAATCTGACTAACTCTAAGAGTATCTTCATCTTCCTCAAGTTTTTCAATTATTCTATCAAGTTGGGTTTCAATTCCTCTATTAAATGCAACATCATCAAAATTGTCGGAGTCTCTAAACTCATATTGGTTTTCATTCCATCCACCAAGTCTTTCTCTTCCTCTTGAATCACTCATTGTAAATTCACAAATTTTGGTAAATAAATCTTCAAAATCTAAATCTTTCTCATTAAGTCTCAAATACCACATTAAAAGATTTGCGGGGGTTGATATGAGCATATCAAAATTCCTGTATAATTTAAAACCAATTTTATTTAAAAAGTCGTTTAATTCTGTACTGATTGACTCTTTGGCGGTTATTCTAATTTCTTCATTAAGATATGTATGAAAATAATCAATCATATTACTCGCTTCATTTCTAAAAAGTTCATCTAATGTTTTCGCCAAAAGAGAGTTGTCCGATTCGATACTTAATTCAATTTTTTTTCCAATAATCATTTGTGAAATTTCTTGTAGTTTTTTCAAATTCTCTTTATTAAAGTTATAAAAAAGTGAGCCGTACCCCTGAATAAAATCATCATACATACTATCATAAGCTTCAATATCAATATTTGAGTATGAATCCATAACCCTTCTCGCAAACCATCCGTCATCTTCATCTAATCCCAATAATTCAAATATTTTTTCATCATCACTAAATTCAAATGTGATTTCTGATTGTGCAGGATTACTTGCACGGGAGATTCTATAGATGTCTTTATCGGCACCATCAAGTTCATCCTCATCAATTTTACCCCTTGTATATAATCTTAACGCTTTATATAGGGTTATGTCTTCATCATCTTCTTCTAATATAAATCTCACAGAAATTTTATTAATAAATATTCTTTTGTTTTGAATATTGAATATTTATTCTTACCTTTACAAAAGTTATTTGAAATTATGGGGGTGAAATGGAATTGATTGGCGTTTATAGGGTTAGATGGCACGTAGGAGCTGAATTAACTCCTTAAAAACTGATTTAAAACGTAAATGGCAAAACCATTTCTAAACTTTCTACTCTTGGTCTTATCAGAGAAGAAAGCGTTGTAGCTGCTTAATTAGTAGAGTACGACATTGGGGTCGGTTAGGACATACACCTTGCAACAGAAGTCCGTTGTACGGGTCACAGGTCAGAGCTCGTTTAAAATAATTCTGAGACCAAGTTGTTTGCAGGTAGGTTTCTCACATACATCAAACCTGATATTTCGTAACGTTGAGAATTAATGTTGTACTAAACGTGTAGTCATCTGATTTTATGGCGAACAAGACTCGGCTTCGACGCCGACACCTCCACCAAATTAACCCTCCCCATAAAGGAGGGTTTTTTAATTTATAGTATATTTATCATTATGAAATTTTCTGAATTTGTCCTATCTGAAGGTAGAAGAGAAACATTACTTAAAAAGTATATGGGTGAGTATGATATGCAAACCTTAGATGCGATTTTAAATGATGAATTTACAAAAGCAACAAATTACAAATATGTTGATTGGATTTTTAATCATTTAGATTTTGCTTCCACCACACACGCATTAGAAGTTTTACAATTAGTTAAAGACTTTGATAGGATAGGTAAGAATTTAGAAAAAAAAGACATCAATCAATATCCTGATGTTGCAGAACTAATGGGCGTTATACAATCTTATAGTTCAAAATCTCAAGAAAAAAAGATTGACTCTGACGCAAAAAAAATATATGAGGATGGTAGAGTTCTTATTGTGAAACCTTTATCTCATAAAGCGTCTTGTAAATATGGTGCCGGAACCAAATGGTGCACAACAGAAACTTCACCAGGATATTACGACAAACATACATCAGGTAATCAGGGACTTTATTATATAATAATGAAAGAGTTTGATATTAGCAATAAGTTTTATAAAATCGCATTACATAGAGATAATAATCAAGATACTTGGTATGATGCAAAAGATACACCGATGCCTCCAAGAGAAGTTGATGTATTAAAAGTGGGATTAGGAAAAAAAGCAACAAAGGCAATTGATGATGATTTTAATGAGAACAAAAACAAAATAATTAAAGAACTTTTTAATCCAAAAAATCACGACCACGTAGTTGCCACCTATGACCTCTTTAATTCAAAAAAACCATTAACACTTGAATTTAAAAATCCTCAAATATCTAATGAAGGTGCAGGATTTGCGGAAATGGATTTAATTGTTTATTTAGGTTGGGAAGATAATGAACAGATAATTGAACAGGGAACTTTAAAAATTTCTTATAATAAACTACCTGGAAATGATTCATATTCTTTTGATGTTGGTTATGAACCCGATGATAACTTTGAACCGCCTGCCGAACTTACTACTTTGTGGCATATGGATGCCAATTTTGGATTAAACCTAACGCAAAGCACTATTCCCCCATTTAAACAAGTTTGTAATATATTGAATTCTCAAATTTGGAGAAGGCTTGAATATGATAAAAACTTACAAAAATTTGTTTTAGGTGGTAAAAAAAGTTGGAGTCCAAATAGAAGTAGTTATGGATTTACCTTTGAAAGAAAGGGTGGTTTAATCAATAAATTAGTTGATTATATAGATAGTGGAAAAGAAGGAAATGCAATAGATTTCTTGGAAGACGCAAAAGTTGTTAGAATTTTAGTCAACCCTGACGGAACAAAAAAATATATTGGAAAAAGAGGTCATATACAACCAAAAGGATATTTTAGTGCGTTTTTCGCATCTGCAAGAAACGCCGGAATATTAAATTACGAAAGAAAAAATAAAAAAAATATTTTAACAAAAGGCCCTAACTTTGATGATTTCAAAGAAGGTAATTTAGTCCCGCTTTAATATGAAATATAAACTCTCAAACGAAAGATTTAAAAAATTAGTTTTCAATTTACTTAATAAAGAATTGGGGCGTGGAAGATTTCGTAGTTGGGAATATCATCAGGGTTTTTTTGATATTACAAAAAATGATAAGTATGATGGTGCGATGGTTCTTGTTGATGAAGAAGAAATAAGAATATATCCCGCATTATATCAAACTATGATGGAAGCTCTTGGTATGGATGTATACCAATTATATGATTTTTTAACTGATTGGGCATACATTGAATTACCCAAAATAATGCCAGGTAAGAAATTTTCTTATGAAAATAAGTTTGTAGATATTCTATATTAGTTTTTCTTAGAAAGCCTGCGAAAGTAGATATATAATCCAAAGAATACTCCCGCAATACAATACATAACGAAGTTGGCTTTCCATAAACTTCCTGTCCATAACATCAGAGAATACTGAACGGCATCGAACCCAAAAGGATTGAAAAATAATGCCAACATTAAAAATATTTGGGAGAGATTGTCTTGAAACGTGGCTCTCCAAGTTTTTCTGTTTATCTGCATCAGCCATAGGGTTAAATTTTAAATTTATGTCTTAATGACTAAATTTTATTATATTTAAATAAATATTAGAATATGATAGATATTAAAAAAATTTTAGAAGAAGGAGGCCCGATGAAAAAGTATGATGGCATCGCCCCTGATGGATTTATATTGATTACTGAAGGCGCATTAGAAGAACTTAAAGTCTTTGATACTTGGAAAGAATGGAAAAATAACACATTATCAATTAAAGAACTTAACAACAGGAATTTTCCTGAAATTTAAGTATTTATTAGTATGAAAAAATTAAATGAAAATATTACTAGGTTAAAAACACTTATGAATATTTCAGAGGCGGATGATGTATACGCAAATGTTGATTTTAAAGATAGAGTCGTAGGTAGTAGTACACCATCTAAAGATAATATTAATGTCGCACTTTTAAAGGATGTTCAAACTGCAGCTGAAAGAGCTAATGTAAAGGTTGATGTCACGACAGCAGTTTCAGGACACAAAACAGGTAAATCAAGACATACAACAGGTAATGCGGTTGATATTGCAATAATTAATGGTAAAGCAGTTAGTAACTCAAATAGAGGAGACGCCGACAAACTTGTAGGTGAATTGATAAAAATGGGTTATACTAAAAATAGAGAATCTGGTAACCCTAAAGCAGTATTAACTTTTGGATTTCCCGGTCACGATAATCACGTTCACGTTTCAAATACAACAGGTACCCCAACAGAAAAACAAGATACCCCAATTTCAGAACCTCTCTCACCTTCAAAAGACTTTGCAACATCACAATCAGGAAGTACTCCTACAGATGATATAGAAAGAAATTTTATAAAATCTATAGGTGCTTCATTTGGTTTAAAAGAAGAAAAAATATATTCAGAATTCGGTAAAGATAAAGTTTTAAGTTCGGGCACAATTAAATTACCAAAAAATAGTAATTCACAAATTAAAAGTCCTGTCGATGGTATTGTAAATAATAAAAAAGATTCTAGTACGTCTTGTGTTAATAAAATTGTAATTCAACATCTTATTAAAGAGAAAAAATATTATTTAGAATTTTGCAATATAACCAAACCTTACGTTTCTGATGGTGAAAAAGTACGTAAAGGAAAAATAATAGGTGAAACAAATGATGATGTTATTATTTCACTTTACAACTCTACTTATGATAAGGTATCAATAACAAAATATCTTAACGTAGATACAGACGATGATAAAGACAAAGATGACGATAAAGAAAAAGAATATAAAAAATCTAAAACATACAAAGACCCATTAATGGCTGCATTAATACAAGCGCCTTTCAAGTTATTAAATCCATTTAAAGACAAATACGATAAAAAAACAGGTGAAAGGATTGAAAAAAGATGGGCAAGAGCAACTGACAAAGAACAACCAACACCTAATTGGTTAACAAAAATGAGTCCCACATATAAAGAAAAAGAGGTGGATAAAGAAGATGAAAAAATTAACGAGAATATAGAAAGAATAAAAAAATTACTTAAATAAAAAAACCCACCTAAAAAGGTGGGTTCTTCTTTTTCGGTAGAAAAATTATTTCATTTCTACAGCTTTTGTGGTATCAACAGGAGTAGTTGTAGTATCTACAACAACTTTAGTTGAGTCACAAGAAGTAGAGTCCATACATACTTTAGTTGAGTCTGTAGTTGGGGTCTCAGTTGATTGTCCACCGCCGCAAGATGCTAATGCTACGATAGAAAGAATTGCGATTACTTTTTTCATAATTGTGTTTTTTAATTTATTTCTGTACATAAATATACACAAATATTGGACAAGTGTCAAATGATTTGGAATTTTTTTTAAAAAAAAGATATTTATTAATAAATAAACTTTTAAAATTTTTTAAAAATGATTGTAAAAGAACAAGTTTTAGGTTTGATTAGACACGCACTAACATTTGCTGGTGGTCTTCTAATCGCTAAAGGACTCATCACTGAATCAGTATCTGTTGATATTATCGGTGGTGTAATGACATTGGTTGGCTCAATTTGGTCAATCTTATCAAAGAAAACTGCTTAAGTTTTAATAGTTCTAAAAAAGAAAAAGGTCAGATTAATCTGACCTTTTTTTATAACCGAGTGATAAGTTTTATCAGGTATCCCGTCGGCTCACGTTTAACCACTTCACACACCATAAGAGAATTACTAAGTGTGTACCCTTGCGTCTCTGTTCTCCCAGATAACTCATCTACGCATTTCTACTCGGTTTAATTGTTTAGTTGGTACAGGAATCGAACCTGTTAGGATTTGAATCAGGAATCAACCTTATTTGATACTCTATCGGATGTATCTATTCGGCCTCTTCCATACCTAAAGCACCGATGATTGCTATGAGGGAACCTCCCACTGCCCAACTAAAAAATTGTACCCCGGACGGGAATTGAACCCGTGACTCTTCCGTGAAAGGGAAGCGTCTTAACCCCTTGACCACCGCGGCATTCTGCACGCACGTGAGGACTCGAACCTACCATCTTCGGTTTTGGAGACCGATGTTCTACCAATTGAACTACGCACGCATTTTATTTACAATTTAACTTCAAATCTATTTTTCATAAATACTAACTTATCTTCAGGAACTCCGTGTTCGTTTACTCCTCCGTGTCTATTCTCCACTATGATAGAATGAACTCTATACCCGTATTTTTTGGCTAATTCATAGTACGATTTCATCTCCCACTCTTGAGTGAATGTATTGGAAACAATTATTTTTTCGTGTTCATCCAACATCGCAATTTGTGTTTGGTTTTGACAATGACTATGGGCATTACTTAATAATGACGGATTAAACTTGTATTCACCCTCAAACATAAAAAAATTGTCGGCTTCAAATACTGGTCCACCTAATGTTTTTGCTAATGTTGATTTACCACTTCCGGGTAATCCTCTTAATAGTATTAATTCTTTCATAATTTATTGTTTAACGTAATCCATTGTCTCTCTCAATTTGGCTATTAACGCCTCCAAACTTTCTGTGTTCAAATACAATCTAGTTTTATAATCCGCATCATCAACATCTTTAAACTCCAACGTAATTCCATCAAATTCAGGTGTTGGCTGAATCCTTATATCTTGTTCTGTGTGTGTTGTAATCTCTGTTTTAATCCAAACTTTATTTTTCATATATTTTATCCTTTATCTTTATTTACAATATCATCTGTGTGGTGGTCTTCACCAATTTCCGATTTAATCGGTCTTTTCTTTAATAATGGAACAACTTCTCTTATTAAGTTATAAGGTCTGAACTCAGGATGTCCGTCCATTCCAACATCCATTCTTTTACCCACACCAAATCTTCTATTAGTAGGAAGGTGACAGTGTCCGTGTAAGTGCATTACACCCTTATTTAACCCATCCCAGCTCGAAATGGGATAGTGCATCAATTGGAATTTATAATCTCCTATTTCAACTGTATTGTAGTGAGAAACACTTTGGAACAATCCTTGTGAACCATCTCTATTTCTATCTATGTGGTGGTCGTGATTTCCAAGTATAAGGTGAATGTTTTTACAAACTAATCTATCCCAAAATTCTCTGATTTGTTCGTAACCACCAAAACTCCAATCCCCAAGGTGAATAAGAATATCATCCTGTCCCACAACTTCGTTAATGTTATTAACAATTGCGGTATTCATCTTTTCAATAGTTGTAAAATCCCTTGTTTGTCCCACAGGAATTTCACCATTAGGTAGTCTCCAATTAGTCACACCACGACATATATTTTTGTGAGAGAAGTGAGAATCACTTGTCACCCAAACATTTGTATTTGTATCTATTTTTATCATAGGACAAAGATACGAAACTTTTTTTAATTACCAAAAAATATTTTAAGGAAAACAGAAGATGGGCGAGTGGACATCTGTTTTTACAATTGGCTTTACTTGAGATTTCTCCCCTCCTCACCCTTTCGGGTTTCCCAATCAACCTATTATTTATTCACATTCGTATTCGTACATAACACCCGTATCATAAAGAATTGAGTATAACATATGACTTGATACTTCGGGTTTAAATTTTTTCATCATAAAAACGCATTTATCACCATTTCCGTTTACACACTTCCAAGTATAACATACGTGACTTTCATATGTTGTTTTTTCAGGGTCATCATAAGTTTTAAACTTATATGTTCCAATTGTAATGTCCCAATCTTTCATAATTACAAACATATCTGTGGGTTTACTTGATGATGTTACCTTCCATTCGGTACCATTCCATTCACTTTTACTGGCAACAATAACTCTATTAAAATCTTGTGAATAACTAAATAAAGTTAGGAGTAGACTGACTACTATGAGTGTTACTTTTTTCATATTGTTTTAATGTTAATAAACAAATATAAATAAAAAACCCGAACTACCAAAGTCCGGGTTAATCTTTTTTCAAATTATTTTATTTTCCAAATTCCCCTTCAAATAGTGTTGTTGTTGTACTATTTTGTTCATTCCACGTATGATTTAATTCTGCCGTGTTATTTTCCATATTAAATATAAAATTACCTTCAGACCCTTCGTTATCTCCCCAACTTCCAAAATTTCTTGATAATTGTATTTCACACCAATTTTCAACAGGACCTGGTACTGGTTCACCATTTTCAAATCTATCTTCCAAATAACCGCTATCACCTGAACCATTATATTTTAATTCCATAATAGGTTCAACTTCAGTACAGTATTCTCTAATTGAATTAAATACCTCCATACCAATTTCATCATTTTCTGCGGAGAATTCTAAATTTCTTCCATTACCTGCTTCAATATATGTAATATAATGAATTAACGTAATTTCATTACTTACACAATCAATTTCAATTTCAATTCTACCATAATTAACATAATCGGGAAAATCTATATCATCTTGTCTTTTTTGTCCTGCAACCATAATCTTCTCAAGAATTGGTATTAATCCTTCAGGTACTTCAACAGAATAATTATTTGAAAAATTTGTAACTCTATCGAATCTAATATCAGAAATTTCATAAATTTCATAACCATCTTCAAGTTCAAGAAGTTCAATATCTCCTCGTTGTAATCCATATGATTGCAAATATCTTGAAACTTTTCTAAGGTATTTTTTATCTTCGGGTGTTAAAATTGATATACTTTGTTCCATAAACTATAAATATCTCTTTAATCTTCAAATTCTAATTTTAAAACTTTTATCATCCAAAGAGGTCTTTCATTTGATGAAATGTTATTAACCCACTCTTTGGCAGAAGGAATATATCCATTACAATCTTCCTTGACGTGTTGTTCCCCAACATATCTTGTATATACCGTTTTCCCATCAGAGTTTTTAAATTCCGTACCAAACCTCTGTTCCATTTCAAATATACCTTCGCTGTGATGTCTAAACATTCTATGTAAAGAATCTCCAAACCATCCTTTGGTTTCATCAAGCCATTCGTGCAGATGAATATAATCTTCCCATTTCCCACCAAATTTCTTGGCGGAACTCTTCGCGTGTAAATTTGGATGAGCCATATTATATTTCTTTAAGTATGTATTCGTGAGCAGAATCGGAGTTTGATTGAAACAACAATCTTGTTTTTTCAGCTTCGGCGTAATCTTCAAAATCTAACACCTCTCCGTGTGTATCTATTATTACTACAGGTACTTTAACACCCTTTTCGGTTAATTCCATTTTTTTAATTATTATCCACATATTATTTAATTATTTGTATTAAAATTATTATTATAGCCAAAAGTATTGAAATTAATGTTTTAATTGTAAATGGTTCTTTAAATAAAAGTGAACTCATTATACTAAAAACAATAATACCTATTCCAAAACCTATAAATCTTGATTGCCAAATTTCACCTCCAAAATATAAAACTAAACTTTTTACAGATTGAATATATAACCAACTTATTGGTATACTCACCAATAATAATATATACGGATGTTTCTCATACCAACCATATTTTACATTACCCTGTAACTGCAAAAAACTACCTATCTGTCCAAACAATCCATATAACACACCAAAAAATAAGTTATTCATAAAATAAAATTAGTAAAAATATTTGATATTACAAACTTTTTTTTGATATTTATAGTATATCTTCAAAAGAATGTCTTTTGGGATAATATATGAGAAATTGGTTAGTACGAGACGTGATATATCTCAAACCATAAAATTCTAAAATCAATTTATAGAGGAAATCGGGAGTCATTTGACTCCCATTTTTATTTTTAGTATGTTTGAACAAAATAAAATACTATGAAAAAAATTATTAAACATTTGACTTATTTTAGTCGTGAAATTCTAATTGTTTCCTTATCTTTGCTTTTATTCATTAATACCATCACACAAAGTAGTGAGAAAAAACTATATCATCTTCAATCAATTGAAAACAAACAATTAAGAAAAGAATCAGATAGCTTAAAAATGATTAATGATAGTTTAGTTAGTGATAACATCATTATGGAAATGGAATTATACAGACACGAAATGACGAGACAAGAAGTATTTTTAAAAAACCCAAAAGTTGGACAAGAATATGAATACTATTTAGGACACTACACAGAATAAAATATAATATATGAATATCGGACAAGAATTTACAAGTTATTACACCAAACATTTGGGTAAAGGTTCATTAGATTTACACAACTATGGTAATCAAATTGAATCATCTATGACTCCTTATATCCTTGAAGAACGGGAAATGAGGGCAACACAAATTGATATTTTTTCGAGGCTTATGCGCGATAGGATACTATGGGTTGCCGGTCCTGTTGATGATAGAATGTCTACTATTGTTCAGGCACAACTTATGTTCTTGGATAATACGGATAAAACTGATATTACTATGCATATTGACTCCGGTGGAGGCTCGGTTAAATCAGGTCTTTCTATGGTTGATGTGATGAATTACATCGGATGCGATATCAGGACAGTAAACACAGGAATGGCGGCTTCTATGGGTTCAGTATTGCTAGGTGCGGGTACAAAAGGTAAGAGAAGTTCTTTAAGATTTTCAAGAACGATGCTTCACCAATCATCAGGTGGTTTCCACGGAAATATTCAGGATGCCGAGATTGATATGAAGGAGTGGTACAAAATTAACAATACTCTTTTTGAACTTCTTGGTGAATATTGTGGTAAACCCGCAAAACAAGTTATGAAAGATGCCTCAAGGGATTTATGGTTAGATAGTCAGGAATCTTTAGATTATGGTATTATTGATGAAATTGTTAAAACCAAAAAGAAGTAACAAAAAAAAGGGTGTCTTTCGACACCCTCCTTTTAGATTTTGGAACACCCCCTTTTTTTTAAGAATCACCGTTTATACTAAAGAGTTTTACCTCTATAGATTAACTTGTTGCAACTGCGGGTTGAGGCTCAGCATTTTTGAGTCCACCCAAACTTGCAGAAACTTTTTTAGCGTTATCACCAATTTTACCAAATAAACCACAAACAGTCTCAGCCAAACCCCCTTCAAGTTTTTGAGCTAAAGGACTTTCATTTATTGTGTCTAATAAAGTATTTCTAATTAAATCAAAACCAAAACCACCTAAACCCTTTTCTTTTTGGAAAGTCATAACTACTCCCTCAACAAGAGCTTCTGCCAAAATTTTTGTCATTTCTTTACAATTACTGAAAGCTTTAACAATTCTTGCAGGGTTTCTTGTAACAAATGAAATAATAACATTTTTCCAATATCCAGATAAACCAATTGAACTTAAAAAAGAATTAACAAAAGGTTCCACAAAAGTTTCAACACCCCCACCAATTATATTACCAAATAAACCTTTAAACATTCCTGTTAAATCAAAATCTTCTTTAATTAAACCAGTTTGTTGTAAATAGTTTATTTCATTCATCAATCTGAAACTCATATTGAGTTTCTTTTTCTCTGAAAGTGAATTAAAGTTTTTAATATTATCGGTATTTTCAAATATTACCAATAATCTACTTTTAATTATTTTTTCTTCAATTAAAAGAGTGTCTTTTTTTTCTTTAGCCTCAATTATTGCTTTTCTAATTTGTTTTTTCATAAAAATATTGTTATGTTATTCTATATGGATTAGTTCTTTCAGGTGAAGTACCGATTGAATTATTTTCCCCTGAGAAGAAATCAATAATGTCGTCCATTTTTCTTGAACCACCCATAAGACCTAATTTCCAACTACCTTGACATTTTCCTTGAGTTTTTGAAATGTTTTTAGAACAGAATTTTCTCTTACAAGATTGAACGTCTTTTTTCATTTGAGTAAATGCGGTTGTTGTTGCGTCTACACCATTTTCATATGCTTCCATATAATTCTTTAAAAAGTCTTTACAGGTGTCATTATCAATTTTTCTATATCCTGATTCAGTACTAACAACATCTTTTGATGCTTGTCTAATTTTACTTAAACATTCAGGACTAACAAATATTTTTAACCCTTCTGTCACACCATATTCTGCACCTCCAACAACATTTTCTAAAGACCATTTCGGCTCACTCAAAGGCTCTTCTCCTTGGAATGCCCAACAAAAACCTTGTGATGGTTGTTTTAATTTTCTTTGGAATCTTGCTCCGTATCTATTGGTTAAAAAATCAATAACCTCAGTTTGTTCTTGTGAGCCAGCACCACCTACAGTAATTCCTTTCTTTTTGAAATATTGTACACCATTAATTGTCTTTTGCTCGTAGAATTTAGGGTCAGTAAGGTTTATACCCGCAGCTTTGGCCTCATCATACGTCATCCAACCACCTGCGTCAACTTCTTGTTTACCTGCAGTCGCACTAAAATCATCCGCCTGTGCAGTTAATCCCGCACATTTCCACTTATATGTTCCTTTTTTAACCCAATTATTATTTGCTGCCTTTGTTCCATCATATACATCATAAGTCATATCACTTTTATATACAAGAACATCACCTGTAACATATTTTGGTTTGTTGGTAACAGCACTTAACGGGCCGTCTTTGGCTGCGGTAATCTTAATTGCACGACTTCCACTTACTCTAACAAAAGCACCATTTTTTAATGTGGGACAAACATTTTTGGCTTTTTTGATAAGGTCGTCACCTGTTGGTGCGGTTATCTGCTCGGATAAAACTAATTTATTTTTTAATCTATTTTCTAAAATAGATTTAAAACTTTTATGTTTATCTAATATTTCTTTTTTTTCTGTTTCTGAAATTATAAATTTTTTCATTTTTTTCTTATATTTTAAGCCTCATCAGCATCATCCGCCGATTGTGTTGATTGATTTGAAGTAGTATCTTCCTCATTATCATCTTGAAATGGAGATGGTGTTGTTCCACCACCACAAACTTTATCTACAGTATCTTGTGTAATTTCTGTTCCTGTAAGTCCTTTGGCTTCTAAAGCTGCTTGTGTTTTAGGTCCAAACGCACTATCTGATGCAACACCTAAACATCCTTGAACTTTTCTAATTGTTTCATTTTTACAATACATAGCAATTGGGAAAGTATCAGGACAAGATTTATATTGACTTGGCTGAGGTACTGGTGTAACATCTGGTGGAGGTGGTGGTGGTTCTTCTCCGTGTAGTTTAGTCCAAATCCAAGAAACAGCCGCGATAGATAGTCCTATTCCTGCGCCCCATTTTAACATTTTTTTCCAATTCCAGTTTTTACCTTCAGGTGGCAATTGTTTAATTCCTTTTCCTCCGTCATCAATATCTTTTTGCGTTCGTGGTGCTTTTGGTTCAAATTTAGCAGCTTTTAATTTATTTGTTGCGGTGATATCATCTTTAATTACCTTAACTTCATCCGCAGTTAAAGGACCTCCCTTTATTTTACTATCCGCAGCAATTTTTCTTAATGCATCTACTTTAGACACATCTTTAGCTGCAGGACCAAGTGTTCCTTTAGGAAACCCATTTTTTATATCTTCCTCAAAAGCCTTTGCTAATTGTTTTTCAAAACTTTTAGCATCCATCTTAAGTAATTTTGCAATTTCATCAATTTCTTTTGTAATCTTCATCTCATTTCTTAATGATTCAACGGATTTGAATGCTGCCTCAACATCTCTTAATGTTGCGGCTGGAGAAGGACCCGCCTCATTTAAACTATTTTCAACATTTTTTAAATTTTCAGATAATGTTAATTTTGTATTATAACTTGAAAGAGTTAAATATCTTTCCAGTTGTTCTTTTAATGTTTGTTTCATATTGTGTTTATTTTATTTAATTTTTAACCCCATCCATCTGCAAAACTACCGTATTTTTCTTCATAATTTTTTATTGATGGTTGTGATAGTTCCGCTAGTTTCATTTCATCATCACCAATACCATAATACATCTGAGCACCTTTTTTTATTCCTGTTTCCAAACCATAAACAATACCAGCAGTTTTTAAAGTTTCTTTTCCTGCAACTTTTGCAAATTGTTTTGTTCCTGCGACCGTTGGTAATGAAGATTTGACTTTTTGTATAAAAGAAGATACATTTCCCATTATTCCCTCAATAAATTTTGCACCACTTGGAAATCTTGGTTTAAGATAATCAATTGCTTTTTGAAGGAATCCAGGAACTTTATCTATATTTTTCTCCATCGTTATAATAGTTGATTTCAACTCAGGATTTTTCGCCATCGCTGCGGCTAATTGCTCGGTACTTTTTAAACCTGCAGTTCCCGCTTGAATAGCTTTTCTAGCACCAACTGCGGTAACACCTGCAACAACTAAACCTAAAGCATCACAACCAACCATAAGTATTCTTAACCATAACGGCATTTCTTCTTCGTAATTATTAGTTGCAATTTCGTAGATATCAAGAGCCACAATTATTGCCCAAGGTATCCACTGAACCGCTTTACCAATTCCCGACGCAACCAAAATACCATCTAAAATCATACCGACAGGGTGATACATAGCACTTCTGATACTACGAGCAAGATATATAACACCTTTACCTATTATATCAAGTATTTTAGTCCATTCTCCATTAGAAATTGCGGAAACTAATTGTTTTCCACCTGAATACGCTTTTGATACAAAAGTTTTAACTCCACTAACCGCTTCCTCACCTTTTTTAACTGTCCAATCACCAAAACCCTTTACAGCGTTTTTTGTTGCATCCCAAGCATCTCCTAACCAATTTTCTTTTATAATTTCTCTTACGGATTCCTTAAGAAAAGAAATATCTTGAATTGATTCAGTTATTATTAACTTATCCAAATCATTTAAAACACTTTCTTTTATTTGTTTCGAAATGCCTGATACAGATTCAAAAGAATGTTTTAAAAAAAACTTAAAGTTTTCAAAATTTTCAAAAATATTACCTAATTTGGTTTTATTTCTAATATCATATAATTCATCTAAAAAAATACAAAAATTTTCATCAGGTGAAAGCCATTCTTTAATAACAAAATCAGAAGTTTCATCAGTAATGGTTTCCAAAACTGCATGATGTTTTTGTACACCATACATTTGTTGTATATTTCTTTTTTCTCCTTCAGTTATAAAAAATTTTCCCATTAGTATTTTAACTCTTCTTAAGTTTTTTTATTTATAAATATATCAATTGTTAATAAAACAGTGAATTTGCGTGACCTCTTTGAACGTCAGAATTCCAAACGTATTTAACATCATTCATATATGTTTTACCAAATTTTCTTCCTGATTCCCACTTTTTAGGTGTTTTTCCACTTCCTCCGCTTGGTGCCGAAGCTCCGGCAGCCGCCGCATCCTGTTCAGTAAATTCTTCTTTACTTTCAGATTTAGTATTATTTTTATAAAATTTGATTAAAAAATCTACGTCTAAATTCATAACTTATAAATATCAGTAAAATTCGGATTTCGGTATTGATTTAGAATTTATTGTATAATATTCATTTAAGAAAGATATTAATATGTCTTCATCTAATTCAGTTTCATCTGTAGTAGGTTCATCTTCGTCATCGTCTTCAAAAAAATCAAATGATTCTGTCTCTAATTCATATCCGTATTCTTCTGCTAATGTGTAGTCAATTTGGTCGTTTCTTAAAACATCCTCGTTATCATCTATTGTTCTGAAACTTACTTCTAATATATTTGAATCTGTATTGAGGAAGTAAGATATTATTTCTTTAATTTCCATATGGTTTGTTTTATAAAGAAATATCACAAAATATATGAAAATCTATATTTGCATAAAAAAACCCTCCGTTTTGGAGGGTTAATTTTTTAATTATATCTATTCATTCGGTTGAACATCTCATTTATCTTTGTTTTTTGTGTGATAAATGATTCTTTAATATCTTCATCAATTTCTTCCCAATCAATATCTTCAACATCACCCATTTTTCTTTTCATTCTTTTTGGTGCTGTGTCTCTTTCTCCGTAATCTACTAAATCATAAAATTTATCGCTATAATCTGTAAAATCATCATAATCATTTGTATCATAAAAACCTTCTTCCATTTCTTGCTCATTACGAGTATATGGTCCTTGAGCTTGATTAGGCCCATCAGATTTAAAATCATACGCCTCAAAATCAATATCAGAATATAATGGACTTGGTCCTGAAATTTCATCTAACTCATCAGAAAATGCAGATTCCATTTGTTCGTATTCAACTTCTTCGTCTGTGTAATCAAATTTATTTTTTGATTTATTAAATGGTTTTGCAACATCATAAATCCCTTCTTCTTCCATATCTTCTTCCATATATCCTCTTCCACATTCCATACATTCTCCTTCCATTAATGGTGAACCACATTCAGAACATACTTCTTTTGATTCTTTCATATAAATTTTATTGTTATATGAACTAACTTCGCCTGAACCATTAACGGTAATGCCTTCTTTATCGTTTGCAAAATCTTGAACGTAAAGTGGTTGTTCGTTTTGAACTTCGTTCTGCATTCTTTTGTATCCGTTATAAACTTCTCTGTGTTTACCTAAAATGTCTGACTTCTCATCATTTGATAATTGTCCTAAAGTATAAAATCTCATAATATATTATTTTATAATAAATACATTCTTATTTGAGAAATTATTGATTATTGATTTTATTTCTTTTATCTTTGTGGAAACAAGTTGAATTCTTTTTTTTCTGATAGTTTATTGGTAGTTTACTAGAGAACTAATTTGAATTCACTTGTTTTTTTAAATTTAAACATTAACAAAATTACAAAACGATGCAAACATTAGTATTTGACACAACATTAAAGACAGTTAAAGTCTATGAGACGGATACAGAATCAAAAATTCTTTATCAATTTGGTAACATTCCAACAGTAAAAGTAAAAGAAGAAGGACAGTATTATGAAGTTATTCAAAAAGGTATTGATATGATGACTTCCGAAGAAAGAAGTCTTCCAATCGCAAGATTCCCTATCGCTAATACAAATATGCTTATTGAAAAATAATGCCGAACTTTGAAAAAATATTGAATGAGAATATCTCTCACAGTATGATTCTTGATAGAGATGGGATTTTAAAAGCTCTCAAAATTTCATATGAAATTGGTAAAGTAGAGGCTTTAGAATCCCTTCTTTCTTTTGATATTTCCGCAGAATTAAAAGAAAAAATAATTAAGGAATTATATTAGATGAAATTTCCGTAAAAATCCCACATTTTAATTGCCAATTTTCTAATATTAGAATTAACATTATCAACTGAAACTTCTTTTCCCTTCGATTCCAGATATTTCATAGTGCCTCTAATCATCATACTTTTAACACTGTCAGCCATATCTAAAACTTGTTCAAACGCTTCTTTATCGGGTGGATTTTCGCCGTAGTATCTATCAATATGTTCCCTACCTGCATAAAGTAATGGAGACGCCGCAAACATATTAGTAATTCCACTTTCTCTAACTTTCATAAGAAAATCTCTTACATCTCTATGTTTAAAATATTTTAATAAATCTCCATTATCCCTTAACCAATCTTCTGCGGACTCATCTATGTTCTTTTTTTTTACGTGTTTCCAAACATCGTAGTTTGATAAGATAGATAAACTACTTCCGTTGTCCCATTTTACGGTGAGAATTTTATTACCATCCTCAAATGGGTCATTTGCGATATGTGTAACAGTTCCTTCTGTACCGGGGTTAACAGTTGTCTCGCCTTCCATATGGTATAGAATAATTCTATCTCCAAGGTTTAATTCAGGATTTTTTGCACTTTTCATAACAATAAATATTATAATTATATTTATATAAATATGAACTTTTTAATAACAGAAACACAATTAAAATTTTTAGTTGAAGGAATTTCAAGTCCAAGGGTCGTTGAATCTTTGAGAAAGATGAATTCATTCACAAATAGAATGGTTAATAAGGTTGGGAAAAAATACGGACTTAATTTAAGATTATTAACTACTTGGGGTCCGGCGGTTGGTGGACTTGTTATGCCACTTGATAATTTTATTAGAACGGGTGAATTTAATTTGGATGATAATCAAATTGCATTAATATTATGTGGAGCGGCTGCCACATTATTTTTTGATAATAAACCTTTAATGAGGGAATTGGTTAAAAAAATTAAAGAAGAGGGTATTGAGGACGCTTTTAAAGCGGTTTTACGTAAAGGAAAGGATTTGAAATATGCTTTCACAACATTTATTGAATCTTTAAATGTTACAATCAATAGTGCATCTGAAATATTATCTTACGCATTTTTATTACCAATTATTCCTGATATTCAAAGTATGATTGCAAGAAGTGCTGACTTAACTAAAACGGCAACTTTAATTGGTGAAAGAATGGGTGCTTCGGGTTTGATTTTGATTAGTTCTGCCGCCCTTATATCGATATTGAATAAAATATTAAAAAGATTATCTTAATTTCCAAAATTGGCAATTTTCTTTTTTAACTTATCAATATGTTTTTGTTTTAATCTGTGATTTTTTTTATTTTTTCTAAACCATTCATCCATCACAGATTCCAAACTTCTTTTTTCTGCTCTTGCTCTTCTCATAAATCCGTTGTATTGAGCTTCTAATTCGTGTTGTTGAGTATAATAATCATATGGTTTTTCTGGGTCTTCAGGAAATTCATAACCACTTTCGTGTTGAACCATATGTGTTAATTCGTGAGTAAGGGTTTCATTTAATTCACCTGTTAAATCTTGTAGGTATTCTCTGCCTTCATTTGGATTGATTGTTATTGTAATTTTAATAATATCTTCATCTCTATAATAATCTGCGTCCAATTCATATCCCGAAATAGATTCATCTTCAATAATATTTAATTCAACTGAAAATTCTGTATCTAATTGCGTAAAACTATATAACATATCTCCACCACTTACATCTTCGGGTAAGGAAAATTCTCCTTCTTGTCCAAACTTTAAAAATTGTATAATATCTGCGGTTATTTTTCTAACAACGCTGTCTAATTTACCTTCAACAATTAAATTTTCGTTCATAGTTTCTTGTTCAGGGTACAAATTTACAACTTTATTACAAAATACCAAATAATCTTGCCCCCAATATTGTAAAAAATTTTCTAAAATTACATCAACATCATTAGATAATCTCAAATAAAAAGTGGATTGGTTAATTGAGCTTGGATTGTTAATAACTTTTTCACCGGGTATTAGATTTTTCATAACTTTATCAGTATCCGCATCTCCCGATGGAACTATGTAGATTGTATACATAAGATATTTAACATATTCCCCCCTCCTAATTAAACTCCTAAAATCTGTTAATTCAATTTTGATTGTTATTGGATAAAAATTATCAATCAAAGGATAATTAACACTAAATGTGTGAGTTTTAAGGAATTTATTAACTCTTGCCAATAACTTATCTTGTGAAAATTCATTTTCCATATCACTATAAATACCGAAAAAATAATAAGTGTTTTAGTTGATTGAGATTTTTAATTTTCTTACTTTTTTAAAAAATATATTGTATGTCGAGAATAGATGAATTAAAAAAACAACACCCACAATTTAACATAAATTATTTTGATATTTTCAGGAGGTTAGATATTTCAAAATCAGGTAAATATATGCCAGTAATATCACATATGGTTAATGAATCATTAAAAAAAAGGGTTGAGCACAGAAGTGAGTTAGATTCTGTAAAATCAAGATGTGAGGAATATGGATTTGATTATAAGGGACTGAATGAGTATGAAATTATTGTCTCATATCTCATATTAGATTATGTTACTTCAAGAGATTGGGATATTATGAGAGAATTTATGGAGTATATGGAAAGGGGGGTTATTGATAATAAGGATATTTTAACATATAAAAATATGGAAGATGTTAGAGCCGCAGTATCATCCGCAACCTTAAAATTATACTCAAAAGAACTTCAAAATCAAATTCATAAAGAGTTTGAAGATGATACTTGGATTGCGGTTAGGCCACTTTCATTTGAAGCGTCTGCAAAATACGGGGCATCCACCAAATGGTGCACCACATACAAAAAAGAAAAAGAATATTTTGCAAAATATTTTTCAAGAGGTGTGTTGGTTTATTTTATCAATAAAATTACAGGTTATAAATTCGCATTATATAGCGAAGTTTATGATATAGATAATGAAATTTCATTTTGGAACGCTGAAGACACAAGAGTTGATTTTTTACAATTAGATATTGACTCATATCTATTACCAATTATTAAAAACTTGGCGACTTGTAAGATAAAGAATAGTGAGATGTTGCATCCTGATGATTTAGATAAAGTTTTAGTTGATTGTAAATATTTTTTATACAAAAGCAGTTTGGTGGAAGGAATAGATTTGGCAGAAGGGCCTATGCAACCGGTGGCGGGTATTACTATGAGATATGCCAATAATGCTAATAATACTCTAACAATTAATCATCCCCCTTATCCCGATGATTACGAATATGAGGAGGTTGTTGGAGACGTTGAAGTATCGACGGCAACTCTTATACGACCAGCAGGTGATTACATAGTATACGGTAACCCAAATCAATTTAGAATAACAAGGACAGATAATGGCGAAGTTCAATTAACAAGTGCATAAGTTTTAATTTTACCAGATATTTATTTCATATGCAAAATCTGCAAGAGCTATACGACAAATACCAAGTAACGGAAAAAAACATATCAACAGGTAATTTATCCCGACTTGAAAAAACAATAACTGAATTAGATAAGTTAGACAAGGTGTTATTACTCGCCTGCTCCAACAGATATAATTGGAATAAGGATGACGTTGATATACCAAAATCAACAATTCTCGCTATGATAATTCAGGAAGCTCTTGGAGATAAAGCAACTCTAATAGATGTTCCTGAATTAACCATTCACCCTTGTGAAGGAAATGTTTCAAGAAAAGATGGTAACTCCTGTGGATTGAAAAAAGCGTTACTTAAAGATGATAAAAAAAATCCATCGGGATTTCACAGATGTTGGGCTAGTCTTAATAATAGCGATGACGAACTTTGGAGAATTTCAAAAGAATTATTTGAATCAAACGCAGTTATATTTTTTACTTCCGTAAGATGGGGACAAGCAAGTATGTTCTACCAAAAACTTATTGAGAGATTAACTTGGATTGAAAATAGACACGACACTCTTGGTGAATCAAATATAATTAAAGATATTGAGAGTGGTTTTATCTGCACAGGACAAAACTGGCACGGGTTAGATGTTGTTGAAACTCAAAGAAAAGTTCATTCTTTTTATGGTTTCAAACCTAACGATAAGTTTTATTGGAATTGGCAATACACAAGTAAAGTTACTGATGAAACTCAAACATCTTATAAAGATTCATTCGGTGCTTTCGCCAAAAAGTTTGGATTGGATAAGTTATATTAATCCAATCAAATTTTCCGTTAATAGTTTTTGGTTTGGAATTTTGATATTCCAATTTATATTGTCCCGTTTTTTTAATGTATTTTAAAATCTCCTCTGTAATTGGATATTCCCTAATGCAATCGGCAATATTAGGATTGGTGGGGTAGTATTTGTAATAACCTATATTTTTTATTTTATTTTCCAAGCCAATCAATATTTGTTTTTATTAATTGGCTTAATATAGCGGACGACTGTTAAATTGAATACTAATAAGTTTTTTAACACCTAAACTATTAATAAAGTCTTTAATATCTTTACTAATAGTTTTAGAAACATAATAACCACTAGGTAAATCGGGGTCAATATCTAAAAATATAGACATCTCCATTGGTAAATGTTCTTTTGGTTTTATATCGTATATTGAAATAGTGACTGGTTCGTACCCTTCTTGTGACGCAAAATGTCTATTAACTTTTGGAGTAATCACAGTATCCAAATAAATTTTCAAATATTTTTTTAATTTACTAATTTCCATAATTACCAAGTTCTACAAGCCCAATATCTTGCTTTCCAGCGAGGTCCGGGGTTATCACAATTCATTCTCGCCCTAAATGACTTTCTTCTTGCAGGATTGTTCTTTTTAATAGTCATTCTTTTTCCGTGTGCTGATTTACCACCAAACCCGAAATTAACTTTGACTACATTTCCTTTGTCGTTCTTAACATACACTTTCGATTTTTTAACATCGCCCTGCATAACCTTACCCAACTGAACTTTTCTACCTTTATATTCCGCCTCATTCAAATTATTATCATCAGCGATAAAATCTGTTATTTCCACAGAACCATACTCATCTTCATATATGATATTTTCTCTTTCTTTAATTATATTATTTAACGCTTCTCTAATAATAAACTTTAAATTCTCCATATAGTGTATTTTCTAAATAAATACTTCTATATTTCACAATATGAAATCATTTTTTGTCTTATTAGTCCTAATTGGTAAAATTTATTTAGGTGCGAGAATAATGTGGTGGGTATTCTTAAAATTTTCCGCACCCGAACTACACAATATTAGTGAAATTGATGTATATGTTGTCCTTTTGATATTTGATATATGGATTGGGGGACAATCTGTTGAAATTGAGAGAATAAAAAAAAATTAGTATCTCCTTTTAATAACTTAAATACTTATTAGTAAATAAACAAAGCAAATATACGAAAATGTTATTAAAAAAAGGCTCACAAGGCGAAGAAGTTAAAAAAATTCAACAAAAGTTGGGTTTGGTTGCCGATGGAATATTCGGCGCAGGAACCGAGCAAGCGGTAAAAACTTGGCAATCACAAAACGGATTGATTAATGATGGTGTTATTGGTGTAAACACTTGGGACAAGATGTTTCCAAAGGTAGTTGCCCCACCCGCACCTGCACCAGTATCATCTGGAACATTAAAATTCGAAAATTTAAGAGATTACATACCTGCAAATGTATTGGCACAAATTCCCGATACAATTACAAAATTTCAAATTAACACACCTTTAAGACTTGCACACTTTTTATCACAGTGTGCTCACGAATCAGGTAAATTTAAAATTACAGAGGAAAATCTTAACTATTCTGCTGATGGTTTAAGAAAAACTTTTACAAAATATTTTCCTGGTACTCTCGCAGAATCATACGCAAAACAACCTGAAAAAATTGCATCAAAAGTTTATGGTGCAAGAATGGGAAATGGTGATGAAACTACAAAAGAAGGGTATAAATTCCGTGGCCGAGGTTATATACAATTAACTGGTAAAGATAATTATAAATCATTTGGGCAATCTATAAATGAGGATATTATTTCTAATCCGGATTTAGTTGCCTCAAAATATCCATTACTTTCAGCTGCTTGGTTCTTTCAAAGATGTTTAACAAAATGTGATGTAGGAGCAACAAAAGATGCTGTTATTGGTGTAACAAAATGTGTAAACGGTGGAACTAATGGTTTGGATGATAGACTTGAATATTTTAACCAATTTTACTTCCTTTTAAAGTAAAAACTTGATTTTATAAAAAAAATGTGATATTTATTTCTTACATCACTCCTTTTTGAGAGTGTCTCATATATCAATCCTAAAAGACTCGCAAAAAAATAATTTTGACGAGTCTTTTTTTTTTCTTATCTTTGTTGTAAAATAAATTTTATATGCCATTATTACAAAAACCAACCAACATTTACCACACGGGTGAACAAAATACTGGAGGAGCAAAAGATTCTTGGATGAATGAGTTTGAGGATATGTTTAAGACAGAACTTGGTGAGAAAGTTGTCGAGGAAACATTAAAACAAGATAAAACACAAGAATTTACGGAACCCGAAAAGGTTGTGGAACCAACTATTGATGAACTTTCATATGATGAAAAGTTAGAATTTATGAAAAAATTTGCGAAAGAATTTAATTTGGAATTTACGATGAAAGTCACGCCCTCTATACCTGTAAATTCAACTCCCTCTGTAACCCCAACTATTGAACCTGTAAAAGAAGAGGAAGTAATTGAACCTGAACCTGTTAAAGAAGAAGTTAAGGTTGAAACTCCAAAACAAACGGAAAAGCCGATTACCTTTAATTTTGAAAAACCTGAAGGGTGGAATAAGAAAAGAAGTAGAATGAGTTTTTCTAAAGTTTTTTTTAATGGATTATTCGGTATTGATATGGACCCATCTGATTTTAGAAGATATGAGAAATTTATGGATAATTTTAAACCAGTACTTATTATTTTATTAATTGCGGGACTTATTATTTCAGGTTATTACTTTAAGGTTGATTATAAAAATACAGGAAAAAAAGTAACACTTATTGATAGGACTTTTAATTTTTTTGTTGATACGTATGATAAATGGACAGGAAGAGATAAAAAATATAACCCTACTTATACAATAAAAGATTATAATCAGGACACACCTGTAACCGAAACATTTAATATTAATTATCAACCATATTATCTTGATTCACTTAATAAAATAGACACAATTAAAATAGATACTACTCAAATTTCAAGTGATTGGGAAAAAGAATATCAACAATTAAATAATTAAACTTATGAGAAAATTTATAAAATCTTTAACGAATTTTTGGACTTTTAGAAAAGTAATTTGGAATTTCAGGTGGTGGGATTACTATTTCACTTTGGATGTATTAAAAGTGTGTTTGAAAGAGATGTCCGACAATCTTGAAACAAAGGGTATTGAAGTTGATGAACCGAGAATTAAAAAAGTTGCCAAAATGAGAAGAGCAATTGAGATTATGAATAATATGAAGGGTGTTCAACATATTGAAATGGCAGAAAAAGAACTTGGTGAATTACATATTGAACCATTTCAATTTAAACCATCTGAATCGCATCCCGGTTCATTTGAATTAGTTGATAATAAAAAACCTGAACAAAAAGAACATAATAATAAAGTTTATGCAAGAGCTCGTGAAATAGAAGAACAAGAGTGGACGGAACTTTGGGAGATATTCAAAGGACAAGATAATTCCAAATATAAACCTAAAAAACAAGATTGGAATGATTGGTTTGACGGGACGGGAGCCCGCGGATGGTGGGATTAATATTAAAAAAATTTATAATATGTGGAAAATATATTTAGTAATATTTGTTATTACAGCAATTATTTCCTATCTTTGGACAATAGGGATTGATAAAATGAAGGATAAACACCCTGACTATAAGGGTGATGACTTTTTAAATTTTGAAGAAGATGAAGACTATAAAATTCATAAGTGATACTCACGGAAAACACGAATATCTCACAAGTAAGGGTATGGGAAACATTTTAGGTAGTGGCGATATTTTAATTCACTGCGGAGATGTAACTAATATGGGAAGAAGTCACGAAATCAAGGAATTTTTAGATTGGTTTAGTAATACTCCATTTACTCACAAGGTATTTATCGCAGGAAACCACGATTTTGGATTCCAATATGCAGATACAATTGCACCTGAATATATTGAGAAAGGTGTTCATTACCTTTTTGATAGTAGTGTTGAAATTGATGGGATAAAATTTTATGGTAGTCCTTGGCAACCTGAATTTTATGATTGGGCGTTTAATCTTCCAAGAGGAGAAAAACTTGCTGAAAAGTGGGCTAAAATACCGGGTAATACTGATATTCTTATAACTCACGGACCATCATTTAGAATGTTAGACCACACCATAAGTGGGCAAATGGTTGGGGATGAAGATTTATTTAACAGAATTATGGAAATTCAACCAAAAATTCACGCGTGCGGGCACATCCATTGGGCTTACGGACAAAAGAGTTTTAATGATGTTGATTTTATAAATGCTTCCGTTCTTAATGAAAGATATGAACACGAAAACAAACCTATTGTTGTTAATTTTGATGAAAACACCAAATTATTTGATTACATTTAAAAAAAATTAAAATGAAAACATTAAAAGCGTTAAAACACTGGATTAAGGGCTATAGATTACACCCAAAAGAAGCCAGAAGAATTGAAGACTTGTGGAATAATATTAAAATTGGAGTAATAACAATATTAGTCGTTTCACTAATAATTTGGTTATTATTAGGTATTGGTTTTTTTGATACAAAGGTTGGATTAAATAATTAAAAATGACACCACAGGAGGCGTATAAAAACTATTACAGATATTGTAGAGATACAGAAACTTGGACTTCTGATTTTATTAAACATAATCTCAAGAAGAGTTGGATTGACTATGAGGAGTTTAATTTTGAGGAGTTCAAGGATAAGATATTAACTGATGATAAGTTTAATGAGCGGTGGGGTAATGGATGTAGAGAAGAGTTAAAAAAATAAGATTATGAATGAACTTTATCAACAAATTAAGAGCGAATGTGAATTACCGGTCGCACTATTAAGATACACATACAAAGATTTTGAAGGCGTGTTACATCCATTTGCTAGTATTCATATTAGTTTTAAAGATAGCGATGAAATCAACATTCAAAAAATGGAAAACGTAAAAAGTAAGTATGGAGAATTTTTTATGTTCTTTAATAATAGTAAGGAAGGTAGAGAATTTTGGAAAAATAACCCAATAACAATAACACAAAAACAATAGAAAGTTATGACAAACGAACAATTTATTTATTGGTTGAAAGGATATATGGCAGCACAAATTGACTGTCAGATTAAGACTGATATTGAGAAAGCACTTGCAAGCGTAGGAATTAAGTCTACTAGTACACTCATGGGTTAATTACCAAAACTTATAAGGGTTAAAAAAACTATAACAATAGAAAGTTATGAATAAAAAATATGAAGAATAGACAAGTTATTAAAGTAGAAGTGCCAAAAGAAATCTGGGATGCTGATATGTCAATATGGAATGTATTGTTCGGAAGAAGAGATATTATGGGTGCTTGGATGAAGAGTATAGTAAGCGTAGTTAATCAGATAAAACATTAAACAAAATAGAAAGTTATGAATAGTGAAATAATAAAGAATAAACTTGGTGATGAATCTATGTGGAATCAGCCAGGGTTTCCCGAAGGTTTTGATAAATTCATTGAGGATAAAACATCTCCCATAGGCGAAGGAAATGGCCCGTGGAAATACATCATTCCATTAAATGAATTAACCATTAACGCATCTCAAGTAGAACAACCCGTGTTTGTATATAATGGACGTGTATATCAATCTCAAATTAGAAAAGCACCTTTATTAAGAACTCACGAATTAGATAAAAACTTTTCAAATCTTGAGGATAATTTGCAAATAAAAAAAGAGTTGGAGGATTTTATAAACAACAACTACACCCATATCTACCAAGTTATTGAGGAGAGAATGGCATCCTTTGTTGGTGATAATAGAGTAATGAATGAAGTTACATACATTATTAGAGGCGTTAAAATAATTTAATTATGAATATAGATAACAAATACATTATTAATGGTATTTCCATTGACAAAACAAAATATGGGTATAGAGTATTCACAATACCAACCCAACACTTTAACATAGTTAATTTGGATGAATTAACAAATGAAAGATTTGAAGAGGCGATAAAATTCCAAAATGAAGGAGAGGATTTAGAAAATCAACTTATAAAATTAATGTATGAAAATGAATAATATAGACAAAAAGTTTTACACAAGATTATCTGAAAGTCACAGACCTGATTTGCAACCTAATGGTAAAATAGTAAAATGTATTGGTGATAAAGGTAATGGATATTTAGTCGTTACTACTGATGAAGAAATGGTGCCTAATACTTGGATAACTCACAAATCTCAACTTAAAGAAATAATATAAAAGTTATGAAAAAAATTTTATTTGTATTAGCATTAATAGTATCATTATCATCTTGTTATGTTGAACCCCCATATTATTCGCAGTGTGGGGAAGTTGTTGGACCGGGATTTGTTCAGTATACAAGTTGGGGTTATAGATATTATCTACCAGTTAGAATGTGTAATGGATTTGTTATGGATGTCCTCGTTGACCAATTTACTTTTAACAACGCGGGACCTGGAATGAGAATTTGTTATTAATGAAAAAATACCTTATCTTTGTATTATGAAAAATTTACTACTACTATTAACAGTTACAACTATTTTAAGTTGTTCCAAAAATGATGAAATTTCAAGACAAACGAGCAACGATGTTCCTCAAGTTCAAATTGGTTCACAAATTTGGGCTAAAAGAAATCTTGACGTATCAACCTACAGAAATGGAGATACAATCCCACAAGTAACCGACCCAACAGAATGGAGAAATTTAACCACAGGTGCTTGGTGTTATTATAATAATGACCCGGCGATGGGAGAAATTTATGGAAAGTTATATAATTGGGAAGCCGTTTCCGACCCAAGAGGGCTCGCACCTCAAGGGTGGAAAATACCATCAGATTCGGATTGGACAATTCTAACTAATTATTTAGGTGGAGACACAATATCGGCAGGAAAGTTGAAAGAAATTGGAACTGCACATTGGTTAATTAATCAATTTGGAACAAATTCAACAGGATTTAACGCATTATCTGGTGGTGTTAGAGGAGAAGATGGCGCTTTTGTGTTTTTAAATAGTAACAGTAATTGGTGGTCGAATACTTATAGAGCCCCTTACCATTGTTTTTTAGGTGGCGGAATAATAAGAAGTATGTATGCGGATAGTCCTTATAATCAAAATAAATTATACAGATGGAGTATGAATTATTTCTACGGTGCATCTGTTAGATGTTTAAAAAATTAACTATATTTGTATTATGGAAAATAAAAAATCTTTAGATGAATTGGAAGACTCAGGTGATTTGATGGAATATCTTAAGTCAGAGAGGTTCCAACAAGAAATGCTCAAAAGAATAAAAGAGAGTACTTGGGAAGAAGGACTTCCTATGATTTATATGGATAAAGAGGGTTGGTTGGTTAAAGAGTGGAAAGACGGAAAAATTGAAAAAGTAAAAAAATTACAATGAAAAAATTATTCTTGGACGACATCAGGGTTCCTTTTGACTGCGCAAAATATATGCGTCCTGATGACTTAAAATATATGTATGAGGATGAGCAGTGGGATATTGTAAGAACTTATAATGATTTTGTTGGGTATATTGAACATTTCGGTGTACCTGATTTAATCTCATTTGACCACGACTTAGCTGACGAACACTACTCACCTATGATGTATGATAATAGTTCATTATATAATCAGTTGTATGATGAATTCAAAGAAAAAACTGGTTATGACTGCGCCAAATGGTTATGTAATTACTGTTCTGAAAACGGAATTCCACTTCCAACATATTTGGTGCATTCTATGAATCCTGTCGGTAGGGATAATATCTTGGGAGTTTTTAAAAACTTTGAAAGGTTTGAAAAAAGGGTGAAGTAATTTTCACCTTTTTTTTATATTTATTGTTTATGGAGAATGCAAGTTTATTTCACAACTATTCAAAAAAACATTTGGCTTTTATTATAAGTGAGCTCATTAATAATAACTTTGATTTTACTGACCCATACGCGGATGATTATAATATAAACATTCTTGAGGATGCGGTAAAACCATTTGGTGAATCAATATCAGATATTGATATGGAGTTTTTCGCAAAACTAATTCAAAACGATGAGGGGTTGGCGGTTGAGATTTCAAATTCAAAATCAAGTAAATCTTTATATGAAAGATTGGAAATACCAAAAGTAGACAAATATAATGTACACTGGAAAGAGAGAGGTTCTTGTACTTATGAAAGATTTTTTAAAGATACTTGGGATTCATACGATAAAGATTGGGTTGAATACGCAATTGATAAGGCACATAATGATGGAAATTATGAAAAATGGAGTGCAGAATACGATACAGATTATGAGAATTTTGAATCTTATGATGATGTTTTCACAAGTGTTGAAAAAATTGTAGAAACAAAACAATCAGGAATTGATAAACTTGTAATTGAAAATACAAGTTATGCGATTGATTCACTTGATAGAAAATCTTTAATTATTCTTAAAAGTATAATTGATAAGAAGTTAGGACTTTAACTTCTTTTTTTGGTCTGCAAGGTCTCCTAAAGTCATCTTTTTCTGATTCCAAGGATTAAAACTTCTCTTCCACTTATATTCCACGTTTATAGGTCCATAAGGGTTCTTATTTAAGTCGTATTTCCAAATTGAAGTACATTCGTCATCTTCATAGATGCGTTCAAATTTGGTGGGTTTCTCTACTTTTGGGTTGATTGATACTGCCATATTAAATACATTTTTTAACTAGTGATGAAATTGGTTTTGGTGGTACCTTTTTATCGTGAAAATAATAAAACTCTCCTTCAGATGGAAATACTGAAATACCTTTATAAGGTATTGATTTTAACGCATCATTCTGATTTGATTTAACTTGTATTGAAAACCAAATATTTCTACATTTCATCGCACCATCAAATCCTGCTCTATCTACAAAATTACCACCGCCTGAAAAAATCCTTAAATTTTCTTCACTCACACCTAATTGTCTTAACTGATTAAAAAATTTATTTTCAACTTCTTGTCCTCCACCCCAAGTTTTTGAAAAAATAGTTTGTTTATAATTTTCTCTATCAATCAATATCGCTCTTAATAAATCGTGAGCAGCCATTGAGTCCGAACCACCACTATAATATTCTTCTAAAAAATCATCAACATTTATTTCTGTATTAGAATCAATTCTATTGTTAATTAAATTAATCCACAGAATAATATTATTATCAAACATATTAACAATACTCCATTCGTCGTCTTTTTCGTGAAATAAAACAATAAATTTTGAATTTGGATTAACTAATTGTAATTCTAAAAAATCTAAATTTTCTTTTAAATCATTTCTTTTTGAATTTGATAATTCTAAATTATCAAAAACAAAATTAATATCCTCTATATTTTTTTTAATAAACTCAGCACTAGGAACTTTTAATTGTAAACCATGCTTTTCTAACCAATAATTTATTTTTCTATTAGTATTAGGTTCAATATAATTTTTAATATCACTAAAAATTTTCACACCCGAACCTTTAATTTTATCTTTCTGAGAATCAGTTAAAGAGTTATAGGTTAATTTCTTTAAATTTGGTTTTTTTTCAGTATTATTATCTTCCATAATAGTTCTTTTCACCAAAGATACTAACTCAGATTCACTTAACCTAATAATTTTTTTCATATTTCTATAAATACTATGTAAAAATAAAAAACCCCACTCTTTTGAAGTGGGGTTTAATGTTTTTACTCAGCTGGAGGAGGTGGAGGTGTGTCATCAGGGTTTGTTGGTTTTTTTCCCCATATTTTATCAACAGAGGATAAACCCAAACATCCGAAAGCCAACATAGCCACAGCATCCACAATAGCGGTTGATGGTGCGATGTGTTCCTCTGTGAAACTATTTTGATACAACGTAGCACAAAGTGTGATTGTACAAAGAAGTCCACAAAGACGTTTCATCGAAACAACCCCATGCTCATCTGAGAATAAACTTCTGATAGAATTAAAAAGTCCTTTCATAATATTGGTAATTTACTTACCAATAAATAGTTTCTAAAAGTAAATAGTTTATAATATTTTGTGGTAGGACCAAGAATCGAACTTGGGGCACACGACATCTCTGCACGCTGCTCTAACCCACTGAGCTATCACTACCAATTGTTTTAATTTAACAGGTTCCCGTCAATATATTTTTTGATTGTTCTTCTTAAAGTACTCTTATCAATATCATTCCATTTACCATCCTCTAAATTAAAAATTTTATTAACCATAAGTTTTTTATTTCCGGTTAATATTTTTCTTTTATCATCAATTGTGATGAAATGAATTACCCTATCCAATATTTTTTGAGAATCAACAGGATAAGCCCGTATAAGATGTCTTAAGAACTCATCTGAAGTATTATCTTGATATTTTGATAAAATTTGTTTTTTTTCTTCTTCGCTAATGAACATAATGATAAATATAATATTTATTTTAAAAATAATCAAATGGCAAAAGGTTCTAATGACTCAAGAAAAGTTACCTTCGGTAAAAGAAAAAAAGGTACTGCTAAAAAATCTTTTAACAAACATAATAAAAGACCGAAAAAATACGTGGGGCAAGGTAGATAATATTTAATTCTATCTTATATTTTTATTATGGACCCGAAAAAAAGACTTTTTCGACTAATAGAGGTATATCTTAACGAATACAGAAAAAATGAAGTGGAAGAGATATATGGAAAGGGTACCAAAATTAAAATCCACACAATAAATCATAGTATTACAACAAACTCACTTCTAATTGAGGCGGTTATTTATCTTGGAGATATAATAACTGAAGAAGTTATGGATAGGGAACTTGCAGATATCATAATACAAGAAGCTCTTGATTATTTTTATCCTGAATGTTCTATTAAAACTATGGTACGGTGGGATGCTTAATCTTTTAACTTATGTAATTCCGAATTTTCTTTTTGTAAAAATTCAACTTTAACTGCTAACGCCGCAACTTGTTCCGTCAATCTTAAAATAGTAGTACGCATTTCATCTTTTTCTTTACTACTTTCAATCAACAAAGCTTCCAATTTAGCAATTCTTTCTCTGCATTCATCACGAAGATATCCTTCATCTTTTTCTTTTCTTTGAGCTCTTCTTTCATAAAATCTCCAAGCGGAGGACGAACCCAATACTGTTACAGCTGTTACAATTGCGGTCCAAATAGTTTCTTGATTCATAGGCAGTTTTTCTAAAATAATAAATATATTAAAATTATTAAAAATTAATCTCCTTTAATAATTGATAAAGAATGTTTTAAAAATTCTTTTGCTCTTGGGTCGATATGATGAAAAGACATTATTTTTTCAATATCACTAACCAATTCTTCTCCGTGTTCATCTTCTTTATATAATTCAATTATTTTATCCATCGCTCTATTACATTCTTTACTTTGTTCTTCAAAATAATTGTATGGTTTATAAGCCTTCAAAGTATTCATAACATTATTAGCCAAATGAACTCCACCATCATTAACTTTTTCTAAAGTATGGTATGACCTAAGAGTTTCTAACGCATCGGTTAAACCTCTAACACCATTTTTTCTTAATTTAATTCCATCAACATAGTCCTCATATTCATCTTCCCCCATAACCTCATCTAATGACTTGGTGTTTCCTTTATGGCAAAACCTTCTTTCTTCGGAGGTTTTTTGTTCAAAGAAATAATTCTTTCTTATTTCTTTTCTTTCTTCTTCTGTGAGTGTAAATCTTTTATTCATACTTTATAAATATTTATATTTATGAAAAAGTTATTTTTATTTAAATTATTGTTGTTAATTTCAATTACAACATTTTCTCAAGATACTGTGAGAATTAAACATATTAATTATACTACAGTATTTTCAAAATCAAAGAGATATCCTGTATTAGTTGAGTGGTGGTTAACCAAATCTATGGTTACTTGTCCAACACCTTTAAAAAGGAAAGATAATTTCAAACCAGACCCCCAATTACCTAAAGAAACTGATATTGCCGCTGATTATGTTGGTAGTGGTACGGATAGGGGACATATGTGTCCTGCGGCCGATAATTTATGCCAAACACAAGAAGTTCAAGATGAATGTTTTTATTTTTCTAATATGGTTCCCCAACCACATACACTTAACGCAGGTTCGTGGAAAACTTTGGAAACTAAAACTAGAGAAACTGCACTTGAAAATGATAGTGTTCACATATGGTGTGGAGCTGTAGGAGTAATTAAAACATTTGGTGTTAATAATGTTGCGGTTCCATTAAAATGTTGGAAAGTAATATACATTAAAAAAACAAAACAATTTAAATCTTATATTTTTCCAAATACATCCGAAAAATTTGAATTGGATAAATTAGAAGTTAAAAAAGAAGATATAGAAAAATTAACAGGGTTTAAGTTTTATTAAAAATAATTGTTTATATTCCGGGGATTAGATATATTTATAATATATGAGAGGAATTTATAAAATAACTAATCCGTCAGGTAAAATCTACATAGGGCAAAGCGGGGATATTGATAAAAGAATTAAAAGATATCAAAAACTACAATGCAAAGGACAAAGAATATTGTATAATTCATTAAAAAAATACGGTTGGGAAAATCATATTTTTGAGATAATAGAAATTATAGATAATAATGATAGTTTAATAGAACGAGAAACTTTTTGGAAAATTCATTATAAAGTATTAGAGATACCATCTTTATGTTGTAAAATTGACGGCAGAGAAGGTAAAATGTCGAAAGATAGTTGTATTCTATTATCAGAATCAATAAAAAAATATTGGAATAATTTAAATAAAGAAGAGTATCAAGAAAGAATTAAAAGAAATAAACCTACAAACGAAACTATTAAAAAAATTTCCGAATCTCAAAAAGGAAAAAAATTATCCGACGAACATATAAAAAAATTAAAATTATCTCAAAATAATCCGGAGACCGTAAAAAAAAGAAAAGAAAGTTTAAAAAAATATTGGAGTAATATGACGGAAGAAAAAAGGGAGAGTTTAAGATTACTTAACATTCAAACGCAAAATAGACCGGACGTAAAAGAAAAATTATCAACTAATAATCCATCAAGAAAATTTGAAGTTAGAGAAAAACAAAGTAAATCAGCCTTGAATAAACAAAAATTAAAATGTCCACATTGCGGGAAGATTATGGATTCCAGTAATGCGAAAAAATATCATTTTGATAAATGTAAATTTAATTAACGATATAACTTTTCAGTTTCGTTATAAATCATTTTCATTCTTCTTTCAATCTCAACAATTTTTCTTTCGTCGCTTTCCGAGATATTAACACTTTGTGCTCTTATCAATCTAACTTCTTCTTGAAGTCTTTGATATTGATGAAGTAAATTGTTGTAGGCAGTTGCTTTTTGTTCGGTTGTTAAATTTTGCATAATTAATTATAATTTACCTTATTAAAGAGTAAACTATGATTGGTATTTTATACTTGAGAAAGTTTTATTTAAATCATCTAAATTTCTATATATTCTACCTTTTAATGTCGTATCAACTTCTTTACCTGATTGTAACATATTAAGTAGTTCTTTTAACTTGTCTATAATCTCTTCTACAGACTGTTCGGCGTCCTTATTTCCGTCGTTTGAAGAAAAGTTAGGTAATTGGGTGTATTTATCCAAATCCATCGCAGTTTCAATTAATTTGACTAATTCGGATTCTTTTATTAATATTGTTCGTGGCATCTTTTATAAATATGATAATTAAATTCTTTCTACTACTCGAAAGAAAAAAGGACTTATTAAAGTCCTTATTTTACCTTACAGGTACTCTTGTATTTATTTATTTTTTACTTCTTTTTTATTTTATTTTGAAGTTTTTATCTTAATTAATTCTGGGTTTTTAGTTGCAAAATATCTTTTCACTTCTTCGTGGTCAAGTATTTTTGTTTTTGGTGATAATCTTCTTGGTTTTTTATGAACATTATTAAATACTGCACCAACATAAACATAATTAGGTAATACATTAACCCAAATATTTAAAGATTCAAGATATAAAAAATTATCAGAAAAAAGTACATCAACGTCATCTATTACCGCCAAATACATTTGTTTACCTAACCCAGTTCCTTTAGCCTCTTTATCTAATCCTGAAGTTGAAACTGCCCAAGAATTTTTAGGAAATTTAATATCACCAAAATATTCTGAAGTTTCTTTAACCGCAATTGAACCTATTGACTGTTCAAGTTCTGGGTCAAAAAAGAAGTATTGCTTGCCGCCCCATCTTGGTTGTTCAATAAAACAATCTAATCCCCTCAATCTTTTAATTCTCAAAAATTTCTTTGCAAGATAATACGCAAGATTTGATAAAACATCTTTTGTTTTTAATTCTGATGGGATATCATTATAATCACCTTCAATATTATCAGGAAATAGTTTGGTATATTTTTTGGCGTCAGAACCCTTAAATTTAGTCAGACTATATCCAAGTTCATTTTTAATGTAATCTTTAACTGCATTTTTTATATTCTTTTCATTAACTCTTTCTTTAACAATATTAAAAATATCAACATAACTATCGGTAATATCCCAAGTTCCTTCTTGTACTCTAATTTCAGATATAAGTTTGTATTGTTCTTCTGTAACAATATATTTCATAATATATAAATATTGTGATATTTATTAATAAATAAAAATTATGAGTAAAATAGTAAGATTAACTGAATCTGAATTAGTTAGATTGGTTAAAAGAATGATTAAAGAAAGTGAAGAAGGTTTTGAAGTGATTGATGATGATTTTGAAGATATTCCTAATAAATCAACAGAATTCCCTGATAATGAGGATGATGATATTGTAGATTATGGCTTTGATATTGAGGATAAATTTAGCGATGATGATGATTTTCAAAATAAAATGAAGTTTAAATCACATATGAGTAAACATAGGCCAAGTAGTATTGGAATTGGTGATAGTAAAAGATGGGATAAAGATAGTGAGAAAGAGTGGAGCCCCATCAAAGATGATGATTTACCATTAGATAAGTTTTTGAAATCAAAATATAATAAGAGATAAAAAACAAATCCCACTTTTAAGGTGGGATTTTTTATTAAACTAATGTATTTGTAATTCTTTCTATTTTTGAAGCTCCTTGTGAAACTAAACTATTTCCACTATTTTTTCTAATATCAATAGCAGCTTTTAATAATTCTTCAGGGTCTGTAACACCATATTCAACTTTTTTATTTATTTGTGATGCAAATTTCTTGAACCATCCTGGTCCATTCCAAGTAGCATAAATAAAATTAAATAATAATCCGGGATTACCATTAACAATTTCCCTTGATTCGGGTGTTAAATATAAATTAGAATTTTTATCAAATTGTGGTTTAATTATTTGAGGGACAATATCCTTTAATTTTGATTCAAGTGGTCCTCCCATATAATTCCATTTCCAAGTAGACCTAGCATTTGCATCATCTATTATTCCCCAAAACTTTTCACCAGCAGGAGTTGTATTTATATCTCCACCCGCCTTCCTATCAATACCAAACATAGTTTCACCTGAATTACCATATCTACTATCTTTAACTCTACCATCTTTTAACATATCAGGGTGGTAGTACCCTCCTTCAAGATTATCTATTACTTTTTTAACCATTTCATCAAAATCTGAACTTACATTACTTGAACCTGATGATTTAGTAGAAATATTATTTTTTTTAGTTTTGTCGCTATCTACCATAGTTGGGTTAATCACACCACCTAATAAATCATTCATTAAATCAGCAAGTTGTTGTTCAGAAATTAATATGTTTTTCTTTCTCATATTATGGGTTTGGATGTATTTTTTTATAATCTTCAATATGCTCTTTATATATTCTATCAACATTACTTTTTAATGTTGAATCATTAATATATTTACCGCCTAACCAGGTTAATTTTTGGGCAGTTAATACTCCTTCTCCAAACTGTTTAACCTGTACATTAAGTTTTGATAATCTTTTATACAATTTCTTATATCCATTTTGGTCTAACCAAGTTGGGAATGATGATGATGGACTATTAGCCGCAAATAAGTCAAATAACTTTTTACCTAACAATCTTTTCTCCTCTTTATTTGGGTCGTCTGAAATTGTTAATAATTCTTGTTGTGTAGGCTCTAACGAAGAATCGTCCATCTCACTTTCACCTTCAAGGATAACTTTTCTTTCCAATCTTAAATTGGCTTCTTGGATGTGTCTTATTTTACTATAACTTCTGTTCATATATGTTTTTATTATAAATAGTTTAATTAATCAAAAAAAGGGATAAGAGTAGCGAATTCTTATCCCAAAGTTTGCGGAACATAACTGCTCCGGCCCTAAGTGGGGTTCTTACCCCTACATTATTAGTTTGAACCTGTACTACCTCTACCTACCTTACCTTCCATCTTCTCGTAGAATCCTTCTTTACTACCTCTCCAATCCCAAGGTAATCCGTGTTTGGCGTTGTATTCTATCTGTTCGTTAGATACACCTTTAAGTTTTTGCATTAGTTTTTTAACTAACGACATTTTTTCTTTTTCTTCCTCTTGAATAATTCTTTTTGTTATTCTCTCTAAATCAGATTCTGTAAGTTTTACTATTTTTTTCATATGTTTTTGTTTTAAAAATCTATTCCTTCAACGTGAACAGGTAATCCAATATTTGGTTCCCAATTTTCTTTTATGTATTCCATAACTTTCATTAAAGAATCACCGGTGTTTCCTTCATTCATTCCTTCAACAAGTAATTCATCTTTTTCTTGTGATGTTGTTAATCTTAATTTATTTCCCGCATCAAAATATTCAAAACCATATCCATCTTCGTCAATTATATTACTTACTTGAAATATTTGAAATACGGTGTCTCCGTCTTTTTCATCTCCAAGTATCATAATGTCTTTATAATCAATAAATCCACTACTTATTAATCTGGACATCACCTCACTTGAAAAAATTATTTTTTCAGCATCATCAAGTTCTACTTCATCTTCTTCAGGTTCAATTTTCTCATCAGGATTTTGTAAAATATGTAATTCTTCGGGTGTTAATGAATCTTTACCCAACTCATTCATCTTATCAAGTATTCTATCAATCTCATCTTGATTAACTAATCTTCTATACTGCTCTTCCGTTATAATAATTTTCATAATTACTTTTCCTTTAATTTATTAAGAATAATTGAATTTTCAGTTACTCTTTTAATTGTTTTTTGTGTTGAGCGTCTGCTCTTTAATTTGTGTAGTTTTTTAACTCTTTTTGCCATAGTAATATTTTATAATAAATACTACGGAATATAAACTCTAATATTTTTATAACCTTGAGATGCCAAATAATCTTTCGCAAGATTTTTAATTGTGTATTCACTTCTTCGACTAACCCAATCTTTCTTTAATATAATTTTAATTTCCATTTCATATTTTGAAGTTAAATCAAATCTAATTGAGTGAATACTATCTCCATCACCTGTTGATTTCATATATTTTTTTAAGTCTTTAAGAAACTTTTCGGCAAATTCTTTTTTGTTTATATATGGGGAGGAAATGAACCATCTATCTATTCCAAGCGCATCTGAAAGTCTATCAAATTTATTGTCTGTGTCTTTTATGTAAGAATATTCACCTTTTGCGTATCTCTCGGCGTCCATATTCATAGTTAAAGTTAAATTATACCAATTATTATCATTTGGGTCATCATCCAAGATTATTTTTTCGTCATATCTATCAAGTTTTAATTCATCATTAGGAAACTCTCGTCTAAGTTCCCTCATAAAGATTTTAGCATTTCTTGGGAGCTCTGATTCATTTTGGTAAATTCTATGTTCTACCGTATCATTATGTGTATGAAAAATATTTGGCATAATCAATAAATATTACGGAACGTGAATAGTAACCTTGTTATATCCAAGTGAATCAAGATAGTATCTTGCAGCATCCCTAACGTTACTATACCTACTCCAAAAATCTCTTTTAAGCACAAATACAAGTTCCAAATCGTGAGTATTATTTACATTAAATTTAATTGCATGAATATAATCACCAACATCAGTTGATTTCATAAATTTTTTTAGTTCTTTAAGAAATTTATCTGCGAATTCTTTTTTATTTACAATTTTGGTAAAGGCAGTCCAACTTTTAATACCTAATGCATCTGCGAGGTAGTCAAATTTATCATTTATATCACGACGGTTGCCAGGCACTTCCCCTTTTGCATAATCTTCAGCATCCACAAAATAGTTTAAATCCAAGTCATCATTATTATCATCAGGGTCATAATCTTTATCACCAGGATTTAACAAACTTTTACTTACTGTATACTCATCAAATTTTAGATTATCACCTAATTTACTTCTCAATTCTTTAATAAAAATTTTGATGTTTCTAGGTAATTCACTTTCATCATTATACATAGTGATTTGAGCTGTTTCATTATAGTTATTATAAACTTTTGGCATAATTATAAGTATTTTTTAAAGCGTAATATATTCAATACTTAAATTAAACTTTTCTCCCGTATGGTCCAAAATTTCTTTTATATAATCTTGAATATCTTGTTCTTGTTGGTACTCGGTCCCATCAACATAAATTACCACATTAAAAATTCCCTCCTTCATCCTGTAATTTTCGCTCACATCTTCAACCTCAACGCTTTCAATTTCAGGAAATTTTTTTGGTAAAAAAGTTGATAATAATTTCTTAAACATTTTATATTTTTGTTCTGTAGTCATTACATTATATTGTGAATCTTTTTAACTTCGGGGTATCTTTTATTTATATATCTTGCCATAGATTGGTGATATTCTTTTTGGGTTATATCAAGAATTAAAGCTCCGTCACTTAATATTGGCCCGTCTGAAAACCATAAACTATCATCGTTAGACGGATGTCCCACAAGCATATCTTCCGCAGAAAAAATACCATTCCATTTTTGGCCACCTTCAAATTTTATATTATGACGATAAATTGAATCTTTAAATTTCCCATCAAAATAACGAAACATTATTTTATCAATCATCTCATTAGTTAATTCATTTGCCATAATAATAAATATAATAAACCCCAATTAAGAACTAATGGGGTCAGGAATAAATTTCAATAAATCATTAACCTTTTTCATATCATATTTATCGGCAAACCATTCTCTAACATATTTCATAGCATCATCATCACAAACGGAAAAGAATCGGCAAATCATATTACATAATTCAAGCCCACGAAATATTGAAATGGAATCATTTTTGCAAACCTTAAATGATAATATCAAAATACCTTTATTGGAATAAAGATTATATGTGTCCTTATTTATTTTCCAAGTTTGTCCATAAAGTTCATAAACAGGGGTGAAAATATATTTAACATTAATCCCATCACCAACATAACCATCAAGAAATTTGTTTATAACCTTTTTTAAATGTTGTTCCATAATATATCTTTTTTACAAAGATAATGAAACATAATTAAACCACCAAAAAAAGGGGCGGGGGATTAAACCGACCGAAGGGAGGGGACGGAGTCCGTCGGTTTACGAATACACACAAAAAAACCTCACTCTTATTAGGAATGGGGATATATACTATTTTGACGATAACCTTTTTTCAATCCATTTAACAAACACATCAATAGGAACCCTATGTCCCATATTAGGTTCAATATGTTTATCATAATTATTGTCCCCAACATTTGACTCAATCCAATCCATAGTTAACTGCGGAGGAAGAAGTTCATCAATCTCACCCATAACAATTTCAATATTAGGATTATACTTTCCACTTGTATCAAATGATATTCCAAATCTATCCATAGGTATATTTGGGTCCAATACAGGATTAAATAACAATCCATCAATACCCAATTTCTTACATAAACAATATGCCAAAAACCCACCCATAGATGAACCAATAATTAACTTCACATTTCTTTTGGATATCTCATCCACCATCCAATCAAATATTTCATTAGAATCCTCATTACGATAATTAAGATGGGGAGCAAATACATCATACCCAAGAGAATATAAGAAATTTATTTTAACCCCAATAGGGACAGCATCCAATCCGTGCAAATATACAATAGTCTCATCCTGTGATTCCTTTATAACCCTCCTAACAATTTTACCCAAATCAGATTCAGTTAATTTAATAATTTTCATAACAATAAATATAATAAAAAATACAGATAATCAATCACCACCATAATCATCTTCAGAGCCGGCTTCCAAATAATAAAACCTAACCCTACCATTAAGTCCAATGGCGTCCCTTATATCAAGAACGGAATCTTCAAACTTTTTCCAATCATCAAAATCTCCCCAATCATTAATTTTAAAAAAAACATTATACGTCATATTTTTTTCCTTATCAATATAATGACTATTCATATCCCTTTCTGAACTTACCTCAATTTCCACAATAAATGGATATTGTTTTTTCATTACACGGGAAATCATATGGTTAAATAATTCTTTATCTTTCATAATATATAAATATAATAAAAAACCCCCACTATTAAAGATGGGGGTTATATAAGTTTAAAAAAGATTAGTCTTGCAAAAACATTCCATAAGGGTCATCAAGTGACGCTTCAATCGCGGATTCTATTTCATCTTTTTCTTCATCAGATAATGAATCATTATCTGCAGCCTCCATTGAAATATTAATTAAATCATTATAAGTTTGTTTGAGGGTTTCCAAATGACGACCGAGTTCACTTCTATATTCATCAAAAGATTTTTCTTTTTCAGGGCGGTTGGTTACATTCCATTTAGGTGAAAATTCCTCATCTTCCTTAATTACCTTTTTAACCAATCTATTTAAATCTGCTTCCGTTAATTTTGTTATTCTTGCCATAATATTATTTTTAATTATAAATATCCACACATAATAAAAAACCTACGTTGAATAAGGGGGGAATTTTTTAATAAACTTATCAATAAGAATATCTTTAATCTTATCCTCAAATTCACCTGGAGGTAATTTATCAAATCTTTTCTTTGGACCCAAATGAATACTAATCCAATTATTGTCGGGTCCTTTAACCTTTGCAATTATGTTCTCCCTTGAATCAACCGTATATGTATACTTTGGATTCTCAAGATAATTAATTTTATTTAACTTATCTTTTATTTCCTCATACCTATTAATTACAGATTCATTCTCACGTTTTAATTTATCCAACTCATTTTGAAGTTCTATTGTGATTTGAATAAATTGAGATTCCGTTATAATAATTTTCATAATAATAAATACCTTATATAAATAAAAAACCCATTACATCTCAATCATATTAACGCCAAGCATCTCACATATATTCTTTATGTGCTCAATCTTCTTTTCGGTGGAACTATATGTGGATACATAAAAACCCTCACATATATTAACAACACAGTTTCTTTCAATATGCGATTCACTAAATGATTCAGAATCCTTTGATATATAATAAGCGGGGAGACATAACTGAAAAAACTCATAACTATGAATCTTTGATATATCCTTTAAGAAATTAATATAGTTATCAACAAACTTATTACTGTCATATATTTTCCCAATAGCTCCAAAATGAAATATTGTCTTATTCTTCTTTTTGAAATTTTCATTATATAACTTATTAACTAACTCTTCAACCTGTTCAGGACATCTATCCATTAAAATCTCTAACTTATTCATATTGTTTAATTTTTCATAAACATAATAAAATAAAAAAACCTAGTCAATAATGCTAGGTTTATTTCTTTTAAAGTAACTGATATCACTTACAATTATTATCGTAATATGATTCTATCTTTTTAGAATATAGTAAATCAAAAAATTTTTCGAATTTTTTAGTATCTTCACTAAACTCATCAACACCAAAATAAAAATGGATATTATCAAAATCATTTCTTTCAATTGATACCAATATAAAGTCCTTAACCCACTGAACATATTCCTTTTTTGTCCCTCCCTTACAATACGATTTTAAAGATTCTTTCATCTTATAATCAATTAAAGAATCATATTTTCTAAGTCTCCTTAAAAAAAATAATTTATTATCGCTCTCATTTATAACTCTTTTAATAATCCTATTCAAATCAGATTCCGTTAATCTTATAATCTTTTTCATATTCCATAAATACCAAAAAAATCCAGAAAATTTTTTTTTAATATGCCGCCCCTTTTTATAAACACCCCGTCGTGTTTTAGAAAAACAAAATCTAAAACACCCCCATTTTTCCCAAAAATTTTTTTTCATATATAGGGTACTAATTTAGAGAAGGGGGTCGTGTTCTAGGAAATAAAAAACCCCTCTTATTAGGAGAGGGGATTAATTTTATTATTACATACAATTATTTCTTTGGACTTGTATCTTGAAGTTGTTCTAATGTTGGTAATGTAACACCCGTTATCTTTTGGGTCGCCAATTCATCCTGAACCAATTTAATTACTTGAGAATATAATTGATTAACATCTTTTCCCTCAGCACCTTTACTTGTTATGATTTGACTTGTTTCTTTATTTATGACTTTTATATCCACCCTACAACTTCCAAAAAAACAAAACTTTGTTCCCGCAGCCATATATAATGAATTTGGTGTCGTACCCGTTGTTTGTTGTTCATATAAACTCTTTATATGTTTTTTTTCTTCTTCTGTAATTATAAATTTTCCCATAATATATTTGTTTACATATAAATACCCCATTTTTCCCAAAAATTTTTTTTGATTAACATAGGGGATTGTCCCCCCTAAACCTGTCATTTTGTCCTATATAAGGGGGGATACGGGGGGAGGGGGGTAGTTATCCCCATCCAGGGGGGACTTATCCACGGGGGTATGTGGATAACTTTTTATTATCCCCCTCCCTATATAAGTTATCCACAGTATGACACCTTGTCTGTTAATAACTTTATTTCCATATGTCTTGACTATATCATATCTTTGTACCCAATAAAATAAATCATATGACGGACGAACAAGTTATCAAGTTTAATAAGTATGTTGCAAAGCAGACCAAGAAGGTTATGGTGGATAGGGTAATAGAAGTTACAACATATAGAATGCAGATAAAGGTTAAGGTATCATCTGTTATTGCTCCCAAAGGTAAGTGGGGTGATTTCAGATTTAATGTTAAGGTGGTGGAGAGTAAGGTTAAAGCATCTGTATGGAATCAGGATAGTACAAGAGCAAGAGATGAGCATGGGGACCTTCTATTTGAATATGTTCCCCGCCGCATAAATAGAAGTGATGTAAATAACACCAATAATAATATCAGAAGGGAAGTTGGATATAAGTGTAGGGAGATGTTATCTTTTTTTGGTATTGATGGATGGAGAGTTAAGGTTGAGAAGGTAACCCACTCTTAAGTGTATCCTTATCAATATAGAAATTTGATATATCAAATACTCTATCATTTGCTAATCTTAATTCTTTGGGGATTGCAGTGGACCGAGCTACACTATGTAGTATCTTTAGTATATCATCAATAAGTGGTTTGAAATAAGCAATTCTTTCGTGTATGTTAGCACCATTAAAAAATGCTGCAAAACTTGATGCTCCCCATATATTTTGTTCAGAGTGGTTTAAATAATACTTCTTATAAAAATTATCAAGCTCATACTTTGGCATAATCTCCATTAACTTGAATATGTCTATGTATATATCTAAAAATATTAGGGAGCTATATTTCTCCACATCATCGGGGACCACCAATCTAACAATAAATGGATAATTTTTTTTTAATATCTTTTTAACGGCCTTAAAGGGGAGACTACTTTCTACTTCCTGTTTATTCATACATATAAATATATTATATATAATAAAAATAGATTTTGCTGTCTCAATTAATTGTCGTACCTTTGTATTATGAAAATAACAACAAAGACATATAATCTATCCCCCCGTGAGCATAAGCGTATCGTGGGGGAAACCATTAAGTGGTGTCAGCAGTTCTTTGGTATAAACCATAGAAGAAAGAATGAGTTCACTTATTATGTGGGTCCCCAACCCAAACGCTTACTTAAAAAATATGGTAAGTACTTCGGGTGTTATGACTGCGTTAAAAATAAGTTGAATATATTTCCCGAGAACAATAAGAATATTAAAGACCTGATTAAAACCACCATCCACGAATATACCCATTATACCCAACCCATTCGTTCCAAGTATTACAAACTTAATGAACAGTATGGTTATCTAAACAACCCCTTTGAAGTGGTTGCTCGTACAAATGAAAAGTTATATAAAGTATGTTGGAAGTCTATTAAAGGTTCTCTATGAGGACCTGACAGTGTGAAATGATTTGCTTGGGGGTGATATTGTCACCCCCATATTCGTATAGTCCCTCTACTTTAGCATCCACACATCCCCATTTAGTGGGGAGAATAGGTTTCTTATTCCATATGTGTTTGGGTTTCTCAAAATATAATAGTCCTAATGTTACCCCACTTATTCCCACCTCCACACATATACGGTCCTCCGTTAGTCTTTGAATGTCGTATGTCAATTTGTCCATAGTGTTAAATATAGGTTAAGAACATATAAAAATAAAGTTATCCACACCCACTTATCCACACTGACATATTGTCTATGTGGATAACTTTTTGTTAAAAAATTTGAAAATGTCATATTGTCAGTTTGGTGTTGGAGTGGGGACAATCCCCTTCCCCCATATTAGGGGTTACAGGTTCTACCATTTCCTCCCACTTTTTACCACCATTATTAGGCTGGTTATAGGTAGAACCCCACTTTTTCCCTTCTGACGCTATCAGGAAGACCACTTTTTTACTATATACATTTTCCAGCTAAAAATAGAAGACTTAAATTAAATGCGGGTGGGTGAACGTAGTGAACCTTTAATAGTATATCTTCAACGAAAATTTGTTTTATGTCCCCATTTATTCCAACGAAAAAGTGTATATTACACCACATAAAACGAACGATAATATTCCCCATTAGTAAACATATTATATTGTGGGATTTTGTGGGAGATTATTACCATATGATAATGGGGGACTAACGTCCCCAAACATATATGGTTTAGTTCTCCCATACTATGTAAGATATTATATAAAATATCGGATAAATTCCGATAGGTGTCTTTAAATTTTACAACTATCATATTATACCCACATAAGATATGTTATAATATATGGGGGGTAAATTGTCGCGGCAGTGTCGCGAGAATTTAATGAGGGGAAATTATACTTCTCCGAATAGAATGAGGGGAATTATACTTCTCCGAATAGAATGAGGGGAAGAAAGAATTAACTTATGAATGAGGACAACCCCATCCGCAGGAATGGGGGATTTGTTGTCCGAGTGAATAAGTTAATTGTTTATTCCATAGTATTTTTTTATCTTTATGTATTATGGAAATTAGAATAAGAAGAAGATTAAATGATGTGGATGATTTTGTTATTTTTATGATTACAGTAGTTTATCCTGCCGTCAGTCCGGTAAGTAAAACCCCCATAAATTATGGTGATTGGAATAATTATAGACAATCTGTTCTTAATTCTATTTTACGTCACGCATTAATGAGTTTCATAACTAAAGATTTCTTAAAAGAATGGGATAGTAAAGTTGAATTCGAATTGAAACAATATGTTCTATCCAAATATACTGATAAGTTATATGAGGAGTATAAGAAAACCGCCCACTATATTAAAAATGAATTATCATCAGTATAATATTTATCTATTATGAATAATTACATTAGAGCACTCAGAAGACTTTGGGCAATTGATAATTTAGTTAAATATAGATTGGAGGATTATGATAAAATATATATGGAGTATGGATTATGTGATGAGGATAAAAATTATTTTTATGCTGTTGTTAGTGGATGGGTTATAGAACAAATGTATTATAATTACTTCGGAGATATTGATGATAGCTCTGATGAGTGGACGGAAATATTTGATGTTATGGAGAAGTATATTAATTCAGTACACAAGAAAACTATTATGGACTTCTTTACTGATAGATGTAATAAGTAGTTATTTCTTCTTCTTTACACAATTTGGATATCTCTTCCCAAACATAGTTTTCATTCCTTTTTGAGTATATCCCTTCCAACACTTTTCTGTTAGTTCCGCCTCTTTCATTTCTTCTTTATCTGAACCCAATTCTTTATACATAGTATGATTCATTTTATTTTTATTGTCCTTTTCACTTATAAATCCTAACGTTTTATAGAAATCTATCGCTCTATGATTATCATTCATTACTGATAATTTTATCAAATTCATATGTAATTTATTTTTAACATGATTAAAAATATTTTTCATTAAAATTTTACCATATCCCATTTTTAAAAACTTTTCGTAAGTAATCATACCATGTAAACCAACATAATTATCTAATATAGTAAAATAACAAGAACTAACCAATTCGTTATCAACCAAAAGTTTAAATTGATTATCATCAATTATGAATTCTGTGTTAGATATGTTTTCATTCAAAAATTGTATCCAATTCTTTACTCTGTCTATTTGTTCTCTCATTTCTTCTTTATCGGATTTTAATTTTTCTATAATATAATCACTATAATATTTCTTTAGATATATCTTCGCCAATTCATAATACTCTTCCCCACCCAAATCCAAATTATTTTCATTAAAAAATAATATAACCGCCGAATTACATATTGCATCTATAACAAAATCCTTTGATTTATCAATACCATTTGCATTTACTGCCGCTAAAATTATCTTCATAGAACCTTTAATTGAATCCTTAATTTGGGAATCTCTTCTTCTCATAAACATATTAAACTTTCTATGCATATCTTCGTGCTCTTCTCTTAATACTTTTCTTATTGTTTCTTGTAAGTTCATAGTGTTATCTATTATATGGTCTAAATCTCATAGGATTAACGTTTATTGCTGTTTTGGAGAATCTTGTTCCAACTCCCTGTCTTCTTGCATTTTTCAAGGTTCTTGCATATTCATTTTGTTCTTCTTTGTGAGGGTTTTCTAATTCGTTAATAGATTTAACAAGTTTACGACATTTATCGGAGACTCCACCTTTTTCGTGGTCTGTTATTGATATTGTAACCTTATTATAATTTATTGTGATGTCGGGATGATGGTTTTGTTTTTCAGCTATCTTTGCAACCTTATTAACAAAATCAATTGAGTCATTAAAATCTTTGAATTTAAAAGTTCTTTCCAATTTTTCTTTGGAATCTCCCCAATCTTTGGATTTATTTACATCCATTTCAATTAATACTCTTCTTATTGTTTCTTGTAAGTTCATTATGCGGGTTTTATATTTTCAGGGTTAAATACAACATATTGTTTTGATGTTACGGCATATTCATCACCCGTATCATTCCAAGTATCTTCACCTATTATTATTCCGTCGTGTCCATCTGCCGCCAACATATCCATAAGTTGTTCTCTTCCTTGACTAACCGCATCATCCAAATAACCACGCCAAAAATTATCATAATACTTTGGGTTCTGTAAGTTAATATGATATGGTTTTCCTTCCCTCTTTTCATTTCTAACTGAATATGAGAAGTCCTCCACACCTTTTTTTGTTTCTGCAAACCATATTCCTCCACCTCTTGGGTCAAGTTTCATTTCTCCTGCTCTCCAGACAATTTCCTTAACTTTGCTATTGGAAAAATCACCCGTATTCTCGGGATTATATTCTTTCCCCCTGTATGGATTTTGTTCTTTTCTTTTTTGGTCAGCCCTGTCCACTAAATTTTGGAGAAAGGACTGCTCATTTAGTCCCATCACCTCCTTAATTCTATTTATATTCTCTTGTAAGTTCATAATGATATAAATATCTCGTATATTTATAATGATATGAAATACATTATAACGGAAACACAAGCAGAAAAAATTAAAATTCTTCGTAGGATTTATAGTGAGGATTGGAATTGGATAAGTCAAATAGTTGATGATTTGGTTAATATGTTTAACCCCTGCAATTATGAAAGCGAAGAAGATTATTTGGATTCAGTATCAAGAACTACTGCAAATACTTATCTAGTTAGCTATCTTGGTTCTGAGGAAGGTTCAGATACTTTTTTGAGTCTTTCTGATTATATTAAATTGTTAATTAAACAAAGAATGGGTGATGATATAATGGAGTATTATGGAGACTTAATAAACGATTGCGAAAATTAATATGAAATACATTATAACGGAAACACAGGCTGAAAGGATTAAACTTCTTCGTAGGATTAATGGCGAGGATTGGGATTGGATAAGTGAAATAGTTGAGGAAGGAATTGATTTATATAACCCCTGCCATTATGAAAGCAAAGAAGATTATATGGATTCTGTTGCAAGAAGTTGTGCTAATGCTTATCTATTAAACTATTTTGATTTTGGGAAACGTTCAGATACATTTTTCCAACTTTATAATTATATGATTGCATTAATTAAAAAAAGAATGGGTGATGATATAATTAACCATTATGAAGATTTAATAAACGATTGCGAAGATTAATATGAAATACATTATAACGGAAACACAAGCAGAAAGATTGCAAGTTATGAGAAGAATAAAAGAATTAAGGGAGTATATCAAATCTTCGGATGCTTATAACTATATTTGTGATTATAGCTCATTTGATGATTTCTTATATGACGGATTATATTTGGGTATGCAGGAGGATGGAGAACTTGATTGGGTAACATCAAATAATATTGATTATGTGTTTGATGTTATTAACACGATGTTCTATAAGGAATTAAAAAATTTTTATAAAAATAGATGCGATTAATATGAAATACGTTGTAGACAATTTTAGTGATGATGAATTAATGAGAATTATTCGTAAATTTATCATCCATATATACGGGAAACAATTAACTATGAAAGAAAATAGTAGTGGGTATATTAATTTCTATTCTTCGGGACCCGTGCCACCATATCACAGAAACTGGTCAGGTAGATTGTGGATTGATGATGATAGATTATATAATATAATAGAAACTTTCTTTTCAATAAGTGGACATCAGGCACTTGCCTTAATTGGTTTTTATTTCTCAAATTTTTATGGTATTAAAGTAACGGACGCAAGAATTCAATCTCACATATTTTTTGATACACGAATTGATTATTCACAATTTGATGATGAGAACTATCAAGTTGAAGATGATGATGATGATGATGAGGATATTATAACTGAATCGCAGTTTGATAGATATAAGAAATTAGTTAGAAAATATGTTATATCTATGAAATATCCTGGTGTTTGTAAGATTGAGGTGATGGATGATGAAGATGAAGATAAGATGTATGTTCACGTTTTCTTTTCCGCCGAGTGGTATGCAGAAACCGCTAATACTGGAGGTGAGATGAGTATTGTAAAAAAAGTTGTGGGAACAATTGTGGAAATAAAACAAGAATTGGAAGAAATGTTTTCCCCTATGAAATTTTATGTGGGACATAGCATTAGAGCAAATAAAAATTGTTAATATGAAATACATTATAACTGAAACACAAAGAGATAGATTAATGGTAAGAAGAAGATTACCTGAACTTAAAGATTTGATTAAAAACTTATTCCCTTTTTATTATCCTTGCGATTATGATTCTTTATCAGAATATATGATGGCAATGAAAGTTGAAATGTTTGAAACACTAACCCTTGATTGGTTTGAAGGTGTTGATGAAGATGTAATTTGGGATATGGTTACAGATATATATAGTGATTATATGGCCGATAACTATATCTCCAATTGTGGAGAAAACCAAAAATAATAACTATGAAATACATCATAACTGAAACGCAACTACATTATTTAAGAAGATTATCTATTATTGATAAGTTAATTAAAAGTTCTCTTGAGATGTTTGATAGATGGCACTTTTCTAATATTGATGTTGATTATATGATTAAATATCTTGTACCAGATGTTGCCGAATTATATTTTTTTAGATTTGCCGACGACATTTATATTGATGGTGAGGATTATGGTAAATTAACAGATTTTCTTGAAGTATATTTGGAAAAAAATTGGAGGGATAAACTTGAGAGCATAATAAAAAGTCATAAAGGAAAATGAAATACATTATAACAGAAGAACAACATTTAAGATTATATAAAATAATGAAAAATCTTATGCTTGAAAGGCTTCCCCAACTTGAATTTCCTCTTGAAAAAAGTATGATTCAAATTCACAAAAAAACAACATCATATAAAGATGCTGATGGTGAGCCTTGGTTTAAAGAATTTGATGATAGAGATAGATTTGAAGATTCCAAATGGGAAGTTAATCAAGGATTAGAATTTCTTTTTGATGTATTTGGTGAAGATTTATTTATGGATTTTGTTAAACATTATTTTAACATAAACATTAGAGAGAAAGGTAATAAAAAATGGGATTGGGTTTTTAGATAATTATATGTAAGTTGGTTTGTTGTTTAATTCTTCTTCTGTTGGAGGCACTACATAATATATGTTGAATAAACTATAATGTGGTTCAAATCCTATTCTTTGTGATAAATTTTCAATTTCTGTTGATAGTTCATATGGTTGTCCTTTATAATTATTATCTACAAAACGTTTATCAATCTCCATTCCGTAATATATAAACATATCTTCTTTTGATGTATAGTTTCCCCAATTCTTACTTAAGTTTGCAAAGTATTCAGGTTTGATTTCTATGAGTATTCTTGCACCCCAAGTGTTACGCATCATTCCTCTATGAAACTCTTCTTCTTCTTTTAATTCAACAGAATAAAGTTTTTCAACCCACGGATAATCACTTTTCTTTAAGATGAGTTTATTAATCATCTTTGCTAAAACTTCCTCTGAATGAGCTTTGTCTTCTCTTAATACTTTTCTTATGGTTTCTCTTAAATTCATTAAACTTTTCTTTTAATTAGTGAGAAGTAATATCCCATATTGTTATTCTTATCACCAGGTTTTTTAATAAGTAGTGGTTTTCCCTCCATACCATCTAATTTTTTCTTAACTTCCTTCCAATCTAAATCGGGAAACCAAGATGCGAAATTTCTTAATAAATCATTCCAAGATTCAAATTTGTCTGAAAAACCATTTCCTCCGTGTCTATCTGCATGCTTCCAAAATATGTAAGAATCACCTAAAATATTATTATCTAACTCAAAAAAATTATCTATGAATTCTTTGAGCTGTTTTCCGTATCTTTCACGAAAAAACTCTGCCAATTCATCTACCAACTTTTGTTTTTCATCATCAGGCATTTCGTATAGTTCAGGTACTTCATCAATAAAAACATATGCGGTATAATGACAAGCCCTACTAGGCAAACCAGCTAAATTGTTTGATTCTTTACTATATCTGTATGAACTAAGTGCTTGTTTTTTAAGTTGGTTAAATACGCTATCGTCGTCACCAAAATTAACTCTTCTTCTTAATGATGGAGGAACCGTAGATTCTTCTGTTATTTGTTCTTCATCACCAAATTCATCAATATATCTTTTTTTAATTTTGTCGTAGTAATATCTTTCCAAAAATTTCATTATGTTTTCTTCTTCTTCTTTTGTTATTCTTATTTCAGGTTCTTCAAGCTCACCTTCTTCACCCCAATATTCAAATTCTTGTGATACATAATCAATATAAACATTAAAAATAACTTTATCTACAAACCACTGAATTCCCGCTTTTTTCAATACACTATGACTTATATGACTAACACACCAATCAATTGCTTCATCAACAATACTATCCAAATTATTAACCCTTCTTAATACTTTGTTGAGAAGAGATTTGGTTCTATCGTCGCTTTCCTTTATCATTTCAGTATCTTCGCACTTTTCAACATATTTTGTATATAAATCAACATTTACTCCAAACATATTGTATACCACAAGCCAAATTTCATCCATTACTTTTTCTTCCTTCCCTATTACCGCTTGTGTTCTCGGCCAGTTCTTACTACCATATCCACCAATAAAATATACCGACACTTTATAATCATTATATTTACCTCCTGATATTGTTTCCCTGTCCCAAGGAGCCACCACTTCAACTTTACACACATTACCATATTGTGGAACAATAATTGTATCCAATAATTTAGTGATTAGATTAGTATAATCTCTCTCTTCCTTTAATATTCTTTTTATGGTATGTTTTAGGTTCATTATGGTTTAACTTTTAACATATTATAAAAATAATTAGTAATACCTTCAAAGTTCTTTGCTTTTTTTCGTTTCAAATCATTTCTTGTTTTAGATATTAAATCCTCAAAATGTGATATAGGTACGTCACGATAAACCGCATTTAAAAATGGAGTATCTTCTTTATCTATTACCCCCAATTTAATAAATTCTCTCACTTTTCTTGTTGCAAACTCATCAGCAATTATCTCTATTTCTTTCATCGTTTCGGCAGCCTCTTCAACACTTATCTCGCCCAAATAACATTCATACATTTTATCATCACCATATTTTTTATATTGATATTGGTGAGCAATTTCGTGAGCCACAACAAATAAAAAAGATGATAATGGATACCTAAAAATTATATTATTGAAGACAATCCCATTATGTAATGCCAATCCCATTGCAGGATGTTTAAATTGGGAAACTTCTATCTTCTTACAATTTGAATTTTCAATAAATGATTTGAGATTATCAATATATGGTTCAATTTCAGGATATTTAGATACGACACTGGTTAAGAATGGTTGTATCCCTTCTGTCTCTTCTTTTAAAATTCTTCTTATGGTGTTTTTTATACTCACGGCAAATTAAATCCTTTTATGTAATGTTCAACTAACATAATAAATATTTCGTGAATATGCTTGTTGGACAGACTTTCGTATGATACGCTAATATCGTTTCTATCTCCATAACCTGCGTCATACCAAATAGTTATGGAAACTCTTCTAATTCCAAGATAATAAATTTCCCAAACATCACCATCACTTTCCTTATAAACAATTGGGTCTTCATTCAAATCGTGAACTGATATTCCTCCGTGTTCTAAAACAATATCTCTAATAAAATTTTCCTCTATTTCCCTTGTTATTGTACCTTCACCAACTATTCTAACCAAGTCATCATAACCCCCAACAATATCAAGTGCATCTCCAATTCCTTTATTTTGTATTACATCAGTTAGTTTTTTTGAAAGTGAACTTGATTCTGTTAAACTTTTCTTTTCAATCGCCTTGTGATACACATTTCTTATTCTATCACCAAATAACGATTGGATTCCACCCTTTATTTCCAAGATTTCATCATCTCTATATGTAACACTTGATTCAACAAAAGTATCATAAATGTATTCCCAAAGGTGTTCTATAACTAAATAAACAAACTCTGTTTCACCCAATTTTTCAAGTGGTATAACATTTTTATCTCTCAAATGCCATTCTATCTCATCATATATTATTAAATCCAAATGATAAAGTAAGTCATTAGGATTTATCCTTCTAAAAAGCTTATTTAATTGTTTTTTTCTATCAATATCTTCCGTAATTTTAACTTTGGTATCACAAGGTAGTGTAATAACAATCACATCAAGATGGGGTAGAAAATCATTTATGTGTAATCTTACTTTAGTTTCAAATTCGGTGCCTCTCGTATGAGTCTCAAGAATTACAAGATAATGTCTAAAAGATTCATCATCTCCAAAGGTATTATCCATAGCCCTAACTTGAACACCGCATAGCTTATAAATCTTCATATTCAAGACAATCTCTTCAATATATTTGCACCACTTATCTTTTTTAAACTTATTTTCCTTTCCCTCTTCTTCTGTTATTGTATCTTTATCTAAAAAACCTAACACTTTTTTTATGTAATCTGTGTAATTATCTTTGATATAAAAATAAACCCAATCATATTCTTTATCTTCATAATCTATTTTATTAATATCACAAAAATCACCAATAACTAAATCAAACATCGTGCTAATTAACACATCCTCATCGTATCTTTCAATATCATACTGGTAAGCGTGAGAATGTTGTGAGATTATATCTCTGATTTGTTCTCCTCTGCGTCTCATAAACATCTCAAATCTTTTCCATTTTTTTTGCTCGTGACTATCACTTTCTTCAATAACAGGTTCACCATCACAATTGGATTCATCATAACGCTCTTTTATTTTCTTTGCATATATTTTGGAAACAACATCCCAAATTTCATTTGCATTATCCCTAAAAAATCCCTCCGAATCTATATAAGAAAATTCCGCCTTTAATGCAATAGCAAAATGACCCAGTCCGTGATAATCACAAGGGTATATAAAAGGATATGAGTTTCTAATTATCCCCCATATCTCATCAAGTCTACGTAAAATTTGTAATCTTATATTTTGTTCTTCTGTAATTATAAATTTCATCTTATATAATTATTTGTTATACTCCTCACAAGTCATTTTATATATTTCTTTGAGCTCATCTCCAAACCAATCATAACACATACCAGTAACTATTTCATTAATCTCTTCATATCTATAATCATCAAACATTTCTTCGTGTGTTGATAAAAAGTAACTTACCGCATCATTTATAACCGCATCCATATATTCATATTCATAATGAAAATCACTACATAATGTTGGGTATTCCATTTCCGCATCATCAATATATTCTTTAAGAGTTTCTTTATTAAGTCTTCTTTTAACCCATAACATAGGGTCTGACTCACATAATAATTTTGATTGTGATTCTGTTATTATAAATTTCATCTTATATAAATATCAAAATCCCTCCTTTTGGGGAGGGAATTAATTGTTTAATTATTTTTAATCTTCATCATCCTCATCTTCATCATCTTCATCACCGACGAGAGAATAATTTATTTCATCAAGAATCACATTTACAGAAAAAGATTTACCTTTCTTATTGTGGAACTTTCCATCTTCGTATTCAGATAGTTTAGATGCATCACCCATAACATCAGGAAATACATATTCATTCCACATACTAATAATTTCATTCGCTGATGTTGATGAACCAACTTCAGAATGTAATCCTTTATATTTTTTTGGGATTTTTATGTCGTTTTTTCCCTCACTAATAATTTTTTTAACCAATCTTGTTAAATCAGATTCAGTTAATCTTGTAATTTTTTTCATTATAAAGTTTTATTATAAATATCACTTATTTAGTAACTTTTTAGAATACTTTTCTCTGTGGAATTTTATTGCGAACCTGTGAACCTCATCCTGTATCTTTGCAAGAACGGAATAGTTCATACTATCCATAATAGATTTTCTTGAACCATCCGTGAGATGAATGGTAGATGACTTGTGTTTATCATCTTTGGATATGGAGATTAAATCAACTTTGTCTGTGATATGAAGAGCACCAAATACTTTGATTGCAACATTAAGTTGTCCAACCCCACCATCAATAACAACAAGGTGTGGTAGTTGTTTCTTCTCATCAAGCAAGCGTTTGAATCTTCTGTGTAATACCTCACCAAAAGATGCGTAGTCATTAGCACCCGAGAATGATTTGATATTAAACTTTCTGTATTCACTCTTATCAGGAACTTGATTAACAAACCTAACCGATGCAGAAACATTACAATCACCCTGATGATGTGAATTATCAAACGCCTCAATAATAACAGGAAGATTCTTTAACCCTAATGTGTTTTGTATATCCGCAGCTACTTTACCAATCTGTCTAACACGAACAGGTTCAACCGCAGTTTCAAGTTGATTAAGAGCGTTCAATCTGTGTAAATAAGTATTGGCTTTCTCAAACTCCATATTCTGTGATAAGGCGTTCATCTCCCTTGTTAATTCCTTTCTAACAAAAGAAAAGTTCAACTCAAATAACTTTTTGATTAACATTATGTTTTTGAAGTTTTGGAATATAACATCAACATTAACACAAGGAGCCATACATCTACCCAAATGATACTCCAAACAAGGTTTGAACTTACCATCCTTGATTGCTATTGTTGTGAGCTCATAAGAGCAAGAACGAAGGGGGAAAACATCGTGAAGTAGATTGTATACCTCCTGACACTTTAACCCATTTGTGAAGTCCATAGAGGGTCTATCTTCGGGTTTTTCTCTAACCATTTGAAGACGGGGAACAGGATTATCTGTTATGGTGATAGACCAATTACGAGTCTTATCATCCTTACCTTTGATGTTAAACCTTGGCTTATATAATTTGATTAGTTCTTCTTCAAGAGCGATTGCATCCTGTTCGGTGGGTGTGGTTCTAAACTCAACATCTTTGATATTCTCAACAAGGAGTTTTGTCTTACCTTCTTGAGTTTTTTTGAAATAGGAGTTTACACGTCTTGGTAGGTATTTGGACATACCCACATATATAATCTGTTCCTTATCATCTTTGAAGATATAACAACCCGCAGATTTTGGTGCCGACTTGACTTTTTCCATTAACATAGGACAAAGATAAGGAAATTAAAATTAAAATTGGATGTTTGATTGAATATTTTTTTTCAATCCTTGTAAATAATTAATAATGTGTAAATCTTCTGCGGTAAATTGAGTGGGTATTTTATGTAAAATAGGTTTAATTGTATCTTCACAAATCATATCCGCCATTATATTTGAAGTATCAATTTTTCTAATATCATCATAAGTTAACATATTATTTTTTTTCTCTACTTTTACCATCATAACAGTTTTTCTTGCTTTAATGTAATCAATTAAAGAATCTATTTTTTTGGAATAAAAATCACTATTCTGTATCAATTTTTGATTAAATTCGCTTTTTGTTGATAATATTAAATCCTGTAAACTATCTTGTGATAAATAAAGTTCTTTGATTTGGCTATCCTTTAATTTACTTCTCTCTTCGCAATTTACATCTCTTGAATTTTTTTCTTTTATAAGTTGAACACCGAGAGTTGTGATAATTGAAGCCAGTAAAATAAAAACAAGTGCGAGCAACCTTTGGTGGGGTTTAATAGGTGTTAATATGTCTTTTATGTATTTTATCACATAAAATAAATATTAGTTAGTCTTCAAAATCCTCTTCATAATCAGGATTATTTTGATATATCCAAATGTGGTTATAACAATTAAGGATGGTAAGTTCCAATTGAAATGCTGGTGAATGGTCATCCTTATACAAATCCAAATTAAGTCTAAATTTGAAGAATGTTATTCCGTCCTTGAAATTTCTAACAAAAGCAAAGAATTGTCCTTCCCAAAAGATTCTTTTCTTCTTTGAAATTGTTCCGTGTGGTATGAATCCTATATTCATATATTAATTGTTTTTTAGTGTGTCTATTTTATAGATGTAGGTTCTTGTGGCTTGGTATTTAACACCATTCTTTTTGAATTTGTAGGTTGTTATTGTTTGATTTGAAGTTGTTTGATATGATGTATCACAACTAACAAGACTAACGATTACTAGTAAAAATAATAACTTTTTCATATTTTATTCCATTTTTTATTTGAATCTAATTTAAAACTTCCAATATGTTCCATACCCCAACTTGATGGTGTTATAATTGAAAGAAAGGTTGTCCCATTTTCTCTCCTATACAAGTGATACGTCTCACCAATTATTGGAATGAAGGTGTATTTTGAACGGTAAACCTCATCATTCCAATACACCTCCTCCAACATCTTATCAAATTGTTCTTTCAGTTCTTCGTATCTTGCGGCAAATTCTTTATTTGCATCCATCGCCTGACTTTTCTTCCATCCATCAACATCATCAAGCTTTATTGCTGGAGCTCCAAGATTTGAACCATAAGTTAATTCTCTTGGGTAATACCCTTTCTCTTCACTCCAAACAACCAAATCAGGTTTTTTCTTACCCATTATTTAATTTTTTAATAATTTTATCTTTGAGTCCAACTTTTTTAATCCCTTCAAAATTCTCGGTTAAGAAAAACTTATCTTCTTCATTAGTTATAGACATATACTTACCAACATTCAAATCATCAATAACAACATAGTTGGTAATATTGTTTCTAGTTACGTATTCTCCTATTTGAAAAGCCCTATTCATAGTTTGATTACCAAATGATGCAAGTTCACTTACTGTAATATCAACAGGTGACTTATTAACACCATTAAACTTGAATATTTTATCAATATCTTCCAAACTAAAATGTTCTCTCCAATCTGAACTTAATACAATATCTGCACCTGTGGCATCCAAGATTTCATTAAACACTTTAACACACTTGGGGTCAAATGGATATGGTATTTTTATATCTTTGGCAAGGGGGTTTTTGTCCTGAAATTTCTTTCGGTTCATCATATACTGCTTGTTGGTTGCCAATACTCCGTCAATATCTAAAAACAGGGTTGCTTTACTCATAACACAAAGATAAGAAATTATTTTGTAATTAACGTAAATTTCTCCGCATCTTCAACTAATTTTTTAATTTCTTCAGGACTTTCTTTTACGTTAATAACTTGTCCCCCAATTGTATAGACAATTGAAAAATTATCATATTCTGTAATATTACATATCATAATTGGGTTAATATGATGTTTTAAATCACCCGCGGCTGAATTTAATTGTATATATTTGTTTTGCATATTTTTAATGTTTTATTTTACACTTTTTTAATTTTTATACTTCATTTGGAAGTTATCTTTAATATATTCTATTTGCTCATAAGTTAATGAACTGGCAACAAAATTATCATTCCACCAACTAATCGGAATAAAGTATGTTCCCGTGAAATAATCATTAGTCCTGTTTGAATTATTTAATGCAACATTTTTTTTAACTATCTTAAATAACACATATGATTTTTCCCTTAAAGAACTCTCAAATTTAATTCCGACCAAATAATTCTCCGAAAATACTGATGTTCCTCCGATGTAATAATTGTCCTCTATATAATATTTGTTAAAGGGTTCTCGTATTGGTTTTGGTTTCTCAACTTCAACGACAGGTTCTACTTTAACAATAGGTTTTGGTGTTTCTTTTTTAATTACCTTTGGCGTCTCAATTACTTTTGGTTTTTCTACAGGTTTTGGTTGTGCAACAACAACATTAACACTATCAAATTTAGCAATCCTACTTAATAATTCTATATTGTTTAAACTATCAATTTCCCTTTTCGATTCGTTTTGTGCTTTTACAAATACTGCAAAGTTATCGTCATCCACGGACACCTGAGCCCAACTTGTGTTTATTGCCATAATTAAACCTATGGCTATCCATATTTTTTTCATATTACAAACTTATAATATTTTCTTGATATAGTCAAATTTCGCTTGACTTTTGGGTGGGTGGATTAAACTTATTTCTTAACCAATTCTTTACTCTTAATGGTAATGGGACGTGCAACGAACCTTCAATCTCGGCAAATATTTCATTCCAAGTATCAAAATTAGGCACGCCTTCATTCTTTGGAATCAGTTTAGCATATGTTTGAACTTGATTGGTGTGTTCATCAATATACTCATTTACTATTTCAAACTCCACTTCTTTTAACTTATCACTATCAAGACAATAAATCGCATCATCAGGATGTAATGAATACTCTTTGACTTTGAGTCCCTCCCAATGTTCTACTATCCAATAAATGTTATTTTCTTTTAATAATGTTCCTTTCATATTAATCTTGTGTATATTCGTGAGTATCAGGGCCATCGGCTTTTAATTTTGCTTCTCCATTTTCAATAATATAAGTCATTTCCTTTCCAATCTCACCAAACATTCTTAACCAAAAACTATGTTGTTCGTGTACTGGAATATCTCCCCCATCTGTGGCGCACATATCAAAATCTTTTTTATGCCAAATAATCCATTGTCCTTCGCTGTTTTTTTGTAATTTACCTTTCATAACCATCTATTATTTTTTTAAATTTTATCATAAAATCAATATTCTCTTGCTCCTGATAAACGTGTATCAGTCTTGCATATATGAACTCCAAATGTTCTTTATCCTTATTTCTTTCCGATTTCTCTTTGAGGGGAAGTTTCATATTGTTTTTCATAAGTTCCTTAACTTTGGCAGTAACATCTCCGAATACCGCACTATCGTATTTGTCCTTATTACTCATAAGTTCTTCACTAACTCCTGGAATAGTTTCTTTTAACATATTACTTTTTTTTATTTTTTCTTTTTAGTTCCCACGCCATCAGGAATCCACACACGGATATAACCCCAATCAAAACACTATCATTTATCATAACTTAATTTTCAAATGTTGGTTTAAGATATTCAATCACATATTTCGCGTAATCAGTTAGAAGTTCATTACCGTCAAATATGAAAATTTGTTTTTTGGAATTAACTGCCTTTTGGTATTCGCTTTTAAATCTTTGGTAAGTTGGTTGGTTGAAATTAATTGTATTCATATGATTTATTTAGAGAACAAAGATAATAAAATCAGTGAGAATCTCCAATATTATTTTTTTTATGATATTTTTTTAATGATTCACTTATTTTTTTTCTGTGTTCTTCTGTAAAAATTGGCCTGACAATTCCTTTTAGTTTTTCGGATACTTTTAGTTTACTTTCCTCCGAATTTTTTTTACCTAATCTACTATTTTTAATCTTATCAATTTGTGATTGAGTTTTTTTAACTCCTTTCATCGCATTTGACATATTTATTTTTGCTTGTTCTGAATGTTTTTTACCTTTTCTTACTACTGACATTTTCTTTTTTGTTTCTTCGGAAACTATACGATTTTTAGCCCTTTCAGACATTTTCTTTTTTGTTTCTTCGGAATGTTTTCCACCATAAAATGAATTTTTATAACCAATTTTATTTTTCTGTGATTCACTCATTTTCTTTTTACTTTCATCAGAATACGTAAATCCTTTTCTTGATTCGGAATATAAATTACGCGAATATTCATACTCCCTTGACGAGATGTTTAAATACTTGTTACGGAGTATATTACTTCCGTTAGACATCATCCACAAAGCAAAAATTAAACTTTTTTCTTTTGGGTTTATATTAACTAATAATTTATGACATAAGAAATGTTCTTTTGCGGTTAATAAAACTAAATTTTGTTTATTATTTTTACCACCTAAACATTTAGGTTTTATATGATGTAATTCATAATAAGTCCCATTGTTTTTACATCTGTTTTCACTTTTAGCCCTCTTGACTATTTGATTGTAAATTTTTTTGTAATTCATAGTATTTTTCCATAGCTTTTTTATTTATTTTTTCTTTGTTACGATAATAATATTCTTTAGCCCATTTTTTTTGGACTTCTTTTTTTTCCTCCTCCGTAGAATATTTTTTTAATCTTCCCATATAATATAAATATATAACTAATAGAAAAAAACTAATATAAATTACAATATTTTAATGTGAATCACCTATTTCGTTTTTCTCACCATACAAAAGATAATCATTGTTAATCACTTTTGAGATTTTGGAACGTTCACCACTTGTACTTTTAACTACTATACCTTCGTGTGGTACCTTGGTTCCCGGTATGAAATTATTAACCACAAACATATCCTGAAGTTCTTTACTCCATTTACCGACATATAATTCTTCTACGTGTGGTAATCTTAAAAAGTCGGTTAATATCAATTTAGTATTGAGTGTATCCAAATATTTACCATCTATTATTATATCAAACCCCACAAACTTTATCTCTTCCAAACCATAATCATATCCTTTCTGTATTCCCGCACCATAGATTTCACCATATAATGTTATACCCGAACCAGTGTCTTCTAATGAATTAAGTTTAACAAAATTCCATAACTTTTCTTTTATGTTATATTTGTCCGCGATTTCATACCAAACATTTGTTTCATAAAATCCTTGTGAGTCAGAACCTTTCTCAACATTATGGGAACCTACCACAAATTCATAATCTATCCATTTATCCGCAACTCTAAAAAACTTCTTAACTTTATCCCATAAAGATAATTTGGTCTTCTTAACGATTCCGTATCTCGCATTGGTTCCGTGTATCTTCCTTGTTATTTGAACGTCATCTTCCTCATTAAACATTTCAGGAACGTTCTTTTGATTTGGGAACTTATAATATACCAAGAAGTTCGGGTTTTCCGAATATCTTATTGTTCTACCTGAACCAAGAGTTATTTGTTTAACTGGTGGTTCATACTTGAAAATCTTTAAAATTTCCATCACATCGTCCCCTTCGTAATATACACCTTTAGTACGAGTAGGAACATAACTGAATGGAATAATCAAACACTCACTATACACACCTCTTAACTTTACAGTCCTAACCCTCTGTCCCTTACGGAGATAGTTGGTTACGTTCATTGCGTCAGATAAACTCTCGGGTATAACCGCATCGGTGGTTGCAACAACAACCAAATCACCAACATTATATTCTCCCTTTTGGATGATGCAATTCCATCCACCGATGCGGGCTTGTTCTATTTTATCTGCACCAACGATTTCTTTTATTTCATCTATCTTTGCGACATAAGCGCAACTGTTAACATTTTCCATATATTATTTTATTTTTTTGTTATGTCTTGTAATAACAAATCAACTAAAACATCCAACATACTAACTCCGTGTAGTTCTTTAGTAGTTTTATAGTCATGCGCATTAATTGTAGTTTTAACTTCTTTTTCACCATCGGTGATTGTAATTTTAATCTGTAAATTTTCCATATTTCTTTTTTTTAAATTATAACTTGATAACAAAGGTAATCCACTATACTCACAAATCAAAATTTTTTCTTCCATAACTTTTTATTTACGAGTTAAAAATTCATATATGACTTGAACGGTTGCACCAAAAAATATGGATGCCGCCGCGAATAATAAAAAATATACCAACCCAATATCCCAATTATTTTTTTTCATTCTTATTAAATTTTAATATCTCCTGTTTTAATTGTTCTTCCAAAAACTGTAATTCGGTTTCATAAAATTTAACAGGTTTTATTTCCTCTGATTTTAATTTTTCTTCTAACCGATAAGAAGTTGATATTGTAGGTTTTATTTCCTCTGATTTTAAGTTTGTCCAACTATATGGTGGTGCTATGGCGTTTCTTGGTGTCACTTCCTCCGATTTTAATTCTTTTTCCGTCTCGTATGAAATCCTTAGCCACCGCCCAACAGGTGTAATTTCCTGCGATTTTAATTCTTCTTCCATATCAGAGCCCGAAAATAAAAACAATGAATGTGGTGTAACTTCCACCGAGTTTAATTCTTCTTGCACCCTCATCAATTGATTTGTAATACTGGTATGTGGTGTAACTTCCGCAGATTTTAATTGTGCTTCTATCCAAGATTTTTTACTATATAAACAATTCGTGGGCGTAATTTCCACCTGTTTTAATTGAGATTCCACCTCGATGCAATATTCTTCCGCATCACGACTCGGTGCAACTTCCCCCAATTTTAATTGTGCTTCCATCCATTCCTTTATAAGTTGTTGAGTTTCTTCGTATTGAATAGAAAATGTATCAGAAATACTATTCCAAACTGAATATAAAACCCATAATGTACCAGAATTTTCCAATTCCAATATCACCTTATCATCTTTTTTGAAGAAGGTAGAATTAGGATAATTTTTTGATTTAACCCAACATATATTCTCAAACAAGTAATCCAAATACTTAAACTGAACTTTTCTTAATCTATCTTTCATTTTTTCTTAAATTTAATTAAATCAATAATTGCAAATATAACAAGAACTCCCATAATAATCAAAAAATTTATTAACATATTAATCTTTTTTTATTCTTAAATCACCCAAACTGCTATTAGCAAGTTGGTCGTCAAAATCCTTATACCCAAGAGATTGAGCGTATTCATCATTCTTCTTTTTATAATACGCTTTTTGGGTTTCATTATCATTTAACTTATCTTCGGGTATTCCAAGTTCTTCAGCAGCCGCAGCTCTACATTGTCCCATAGTTCCCATCTCTATATTGATTGGTAAGTCAGTTTCTATATTCTGTATGAACTGCTCAAATTGGTTTGCAGCTTCAAATGGCATACAATACACACCTTCATCTACCTGATAACCACTATCGTTCTGTCTATCAAATATCTCAACCCTACCCATTCTGTATCTCTCTCCAAGTAAACTAAACACACCATACCCTACGGTAGAATAATAATACCTACCTTTGCGGTTGCTCTCATCCATATTAACACAACCTGGATTTACCTCCATATAATTTGAGAGTTCATCAGCCAAATACTGATTGGTAACTTCCACCTTGTCCCTTTCGGCTTTACGAGTGATGTTGTCCAAAAACCATTTTATATCTTGTCTATCTACTTTCATAGGACAAATATACAACTATTTTTTGAATTTGGGAAATAATTTTGTAACTAAATAAAACATAATATATAGTTTTTTTTACTATATTTATAAAGAGTGAGCATAAAATTTTAATTATGAATGAAGAACAAAAAAATAGATTTAAGAGATTAGTTCAAAAACTATCAAATGAAATTTTGGTAGAAATGAAAAAGCATTTTGAAGAAACTGATGAGCCGGCTCCTTGGATGCATAGCTCACTTGGTGGGGATGAAGTTAATGCAATTAAAAAAATAATTGTTTTGGATGTTTGGCAAAGTGAAATTACAGATTACTACAAAATTAATGTTAAAGTAATACTTGATGGTAAAAAAATTGCTCGTGAATTTGAACCCGCCGATACACTTGACTCTATGGATTATAGATTAGAAGAAATTACAGGATTAAAAATATATCTTTACTGCGACGATGTTGAGGCGGAAGATTTTAACCCGCAGTGGTAATTAAACTATATTTGCAACTGATACCGTTCTTATTTGATTTTCCCCTTCAATTTGATTATGAAAATATTTTTTTGCTGCGGGTTTTACATATTCCATCGCCTCCCAAGGTAAGACATCTTTACAAGTTTGAATGATACTTGTATCTATATAAAGTTCCTTTTGACCTTTAACATAACATAAGATAGTTTTGTCGTCCTTATCTTGAATATTGATTTGAGTATCCGATTCATTATAAGAATCGGCATAAGTTCCTATGATGTTTTCTATAATCTTTATATAATGTCTTTCGTCTTTCTGGTTCATATTAATCGGTTGTAACTGTCCACCCTACAGCTTGTAAATTTGTTTTAGCTTGAATTCCATTTGGTGGTCCAACTGATGGTGGTGCAGCAGGATTTTGTCTTATATCTAATAAACTTGGTGGAGTAGATGTCCACGTAATATTACTTAAATTATATAAAGCCGTATTAACATTTGAAGTGTTTAAGTTATTATAATATAAATTAATGGTGTCTAATGTTGTTGGTAATGGTTGTGTTGGATTGAATGAGGTTAATAAATTATTACTTAAATTCAAGGTAGTTAAATTATCTAACAATGGTTGAGAAGGATTAAATGATGTTATTAAGTTTGAACTTAAATCTAAAAGAAATAAAACTTGTGGTAGTTGTAGTGTTGGCTCAAATATTGTTATTTGATTATTATTGAGTCTTAAAAAATAAAGATTGTTTGGTAATGGTTGTGTTGGATTAAATGTTGTTAATAAATTTTTACTTAAATCTAATGAATGTAAAACTGTTGATAATGCGGATGGTGGGTTAAAATTATTTAAATTAGTGTGTTGAATAAGTAAGGTATACAGATTACTTAAAGATTCTATACCTTCTATAGTATTAAAAGGAATTTTATTATCAGGTCTACCAGTTAAAGTAAAACTAGTAATTAAACTACAATTACTAAAACCTATCTGTACTGTGTAAATTCCATTTGTTGAATAAGTATGTGATATAGAGTAAGTACTATTATTAGTATATGTTTGTGTATTTCCGTCACCCCAACTAACTATCATATTAAAATTACTAGACCCACCAACACTAAGATTGATTAAATTTCCTGTTGTTGCAGTAACAATAAATTTAACTCCTAAACAATCACAACACAATGTTGGAGTAACTGTAGGTGTTTGTGTTTGTGTAGGTGTTTGTGTAGGTGTTTTTGTATTTGTTGGAGTTTGAGTTTTTGTTGGTGTTTGTGTAGGTGTTTGTGTAGGTGTTTTTGTATTTGTTGGAGTTTGAGTTTTTGTTGGTGTAGGTGTTTTTGTATTTGTTGGAGTTTGAGTTTTTGTTGGTGTTGGTGTTGGTGTTTGAGTTTTTGTTGGTGTTTGAGTTTTTGTTGGTGTTGGTGTTGGTGTTTTTGTTGGTGTTGGTGTTTGAGTTTTTGTTGGTGTTTGAGTTTTTGTTGGTGTTGGTGTTTTTGTATTTGTTGGTGTTGGTGTAGGACTAAAACAATCGCGAATACACCATTCACAATTAATGACTCCTGTTGGTGGTGCAATATGAGAATAATATGTTACCGTTACAGCACCTGCAATTGGTATAGTTCCAAAATTCCTACCACAAAATGTTATACCTTGTAATGTTGTTATTTGATAAGCAATATCTCCCGTTGGGAATCTATCAGGCATTCCTGTCACTAAATAACTTTTTGATTTATCACAACAATCATTAAAATAATAACTTACAGTACCTCCAACACAAGGATATGTTGCATAACTTGAAGAACAACTTGGGAATGGTACTTGTCCCGACCAAACAAGATTTGGTTGTGTTGACGTTGAAACAGCATTTATTTGATAAACAAACCCGTCAGTTGCAAGTACTGCCTGTCCAACGATTACTGTTGTAGGTAATTTAATTTGTCCTGTTATACCCAAACTGCAACATCTAGAAACCTCATACACTGCACTTGTCACCGCAACCGCAGTTTGAGAAGTTGAGAACACATTATTTGTTGGAGTACTTGAAGAATAAACCTGATTAGATATTAAATTTGTTCCTGTTAAATTATTATAATCCGCATCAGGAACAAAAACCCTTGTTGAATTACTTGATAAACCTTTATAAATTAATAATGAAACATTATTAATTATTGGTGTACCTGTCTTAACATATAAAGTATCTGTAAATGTTACTAAAGTATCATCGGCAACAGGTTGTGATGTTTTAACAACGTAAGTTGCATAAATTGAACCTGATTCATATTGAGAACCAAATGCGACTGAAATAACATCTGAATTAGGTGGAAATTTGCCTTCGTTTGATATTGATATTACGTCATTAAATGCAGTTGAAAATGTTCCATCAATAAAAAAAACATTCTTGGTTTCACCAGGATTTAAAGTTTCTTGATATTCCCACATTCCATCGTCACATCTTCTATAATTAAACGTGGTAATTTTGTTTCCTGTGTTTTTTATTACATATTTTTTACAATCCATCTTTAACTTTTATATAAATACTTTAATCTGAATTAACAAACCAATAATCTTTATATAATGTCTTTCGTTTTTATGGTTCATATGTTAAAGAGTAAATACAATCCAAGATTCAAAACTCAAATTAGTTTTTGCTGCTAATCCTGAACCAGATGGTATTGCAGTTGGTATTGAACTCGTCAAATTTATTGTTTTTGGTGGTAAAGCGTTAAATGGTATGTTATCTAAATAAATCAAAGTATTATTTACTCCTGTTTGTGTAAGCGGATTGTTTTGTAAATTAAGATATGTGAGACCTACAGGTAAAAATTGAGTACTTGTAAAACTAGTAAAACTATTGTTATATAATAAAATTTGTGTAACGGTTGAGGATATCTGAGGAATTAAAGTTTCCGGTGAAGAAAGTTTACAAAAACTTATTGATAGTGTTACGAGATTTGTTAATAAGTTGAGATTATAAACATTTATTATTGGGAATCGATATGTTGTTGGAGCTACTCCTGATACAAATCCAGCATTTAAAGACGTTACCACTCTGTAATTACTAAATACAACTTGTATTGAATAAATACCCAATGTGGATACTAATTGAGACACGTTATACCCTGGAGCACCTACATATGTTGTTGATGTTCCGTCACCCCAATATATTGTCATATCAAAAATTGAAGTCATACTACCAACTCTTAAGTTAAAAGTAAATGCGGACATTGTATCAATTTGAAAAAATAAACCTTGTTCATTACAAGGTAAATCCAAATCAGTATTACCTACCTGCCAATATGTTTGACCTGAACAAACTAAAGTTTTATCTTGCGAGGGTCCTATAACTGTAAAAATATCCTGCTGATTTGGGTCAAAAAAGTTTTGATTGACTCCGTCCCATCTTTCAATATCTAATTCTTCCGCAACTCTATCTATTCTGCATGCAAGCCCATTATATATACTACCAGCAAAACATAATCCGATTATTTTGGGTTTACCTCCAATTACCGCAATAAGTGCGGAACCCGAATCTCCAGGCCCAATTGGGAATGTACAAGTTTCATTATTCAATCTTGAAAAACGTATTAAATCCGCATAGGCAATTATTTGTGTTTGACCCGCATCCGGATAACCTCTCACGTAACTGCTATCGCCAACCCCTAATATTTGTAATCCACAGGGGCCTTGTTTAACACCTGTCGTTCTACCAACACTCCAAACTTGGGACGGGGGATTAACCATTAAATTGTCTATTTCTTGTGTCGTAGCCCATTCCATCGGTGCTTCTAAAACTTGGTTAGTCAATCCTGATAAACCATAGAAAAACCAAGATTTTGGTGTTGTGTTATTCAAACCTGTTGCAACAGAACCAGAAAAAATTGTTGTTAATGCACCATCAACATAATTTATACCTTGTTTTTTTATTGGCACATATCTTAACACACTTCCTATTTTTGGAGGTGCGGAACCAAAGTTTATCGCATCCCAATCAAACGTTTGAATAACATCGTCAGAATATTCATTTTCTATAATTGTAATATCTCTTCTTTGAGTTGTATAATAAGCATTATCAATTAAAACGTGATTATTTGAAACTCCTACCAAACATTTGGTAAGTTTGTCTACCGCAAAAAACCCCAAAGTTCCTACTCCAACAGTTGGAGTTGACGTATTTATGCTTGTAACACTAATACCTTGTTGTAAAGGTCTTATGATGTTTCTGTTTGCCGGAACACCAGGTACTTGGCAACACCAAGGTGGTACAGTGGTCGGCATTATATTACCATTCCAACTGTAACAACCTAAATTCATTAAATCTTGACAGTCAAAAAGATAGTGTTCACCAACTTCTAAAACGTCAGTTTCATATCTTACACCATCAAACTCAACGTATGTTGGTAAAATTTCATTTTCTAATAATTGTTCTATAGGTAGTTTTTTTACAACTGTGAACACTACGCAGTTTTCACCCGTAAAATTCCCATTTTTACTTTTTTTACCATACATTACACCAACATTATCTGGTGTATTTTGGAATAACTCTAAAAGATGAGATTTAATATTTTCTATTGACATTTTTTTTATTTTTTTTTGAATTAATTTTATATTAACATTTTTTTTTAAATTCCTTTTCTCATTTTCATAAATAATGTTCTTCCGTGTACAATACCTTGACTTTCTGTTTGAGTAGGCGTTGATGTATGTGTTGGAGTATGTGTTGGTGTTTGTGTTGTCGATGGTGTTGGTGGTGGTATATATCCAACTGTTGCGGTTGGTGTTGGTGTTGGTGTTGACGATACTGGCACACATTCCACATTTCCAACTTGTACTGTATAAACAAGTGTTTGGGTTAGACCCAAAGCAGGACACGCATTAAATAAAACTCTACCAGAATTTAAAGAAATTCTATACCAAGTTTGGTCTCTATGAGGTAAACAAAGAGTTCCACAACACGCAGAATATTCGCTCATAGTAAATATGTAAGAAAAATCAATTGTTCTATTCGCGTTCATACTTGCTAACATATTAACTTGAGCACTTGGTATGACAATTCTTTCATATCTTGAAGCTGAATTTCCACCCCAAGGTAATGTGTTATGATAGTCACCACAAATATAAGTCCCGTTCGATGTCTGCGTCCCTGATAAAGCGCCGTTGGAATTATTTATTCTAATATGTCCTAAAAATACACCGTTCGCGTAAACTGATTGGAGTGCCAAGTTACAACCGTGAACACCTATAGTATTAGTACAAGGATGTACATATCCATTAGGTAATATAAAAAGGTCCGTAGCGTTAGCAATATAAAATGCCTCCACTATAATATCAGTTAAACAAGGAATAGTTTGTGAAGGTGTAACTGTTACTGTAGGTGTATTGGTATTTGTGGGTGTATTTGTGGGTGTTGGTGTTGGTGTAAATGATGGACAATTTTCATAAGGTTTTACTGTCAAACAACTTGAGCAAGTGTAAAATTCAATTAGTGTTTGTTGATAATCGTAAGATGTTACTACACCACCAGGATTAATTACGCAAGTTGCACATCCACTATAACTTAATGTCGCAACATAATATATATTTCCTAAAATTGGATAGTCGTTCTCAGGTATATTATTTAAAACAAATGTAAATCCGTTACAACATCCTGAGAAGTAAGCTGAAAGTTGTCGTGTTTGTGTAACTGTAGGTGTATTGGTATTTGTGGGTGTATTAGTTGCTGTATTAGTTGGTGTTGTTGTATTTGTAGGAGTATTCGTATTTGTAGGTGTAGATGTGTTTGTAGGTGTCTGTGTTGGTGTTGATGTTTTTGTAGGTACTGGAGTTCTTGTATTTGTCGGTGTTTGAGTTTGGGTTGATGTATTAGTTGGAGTTGTTGTTTGTGTTGGAGTTGTTGTTGGTGTGTGTGTAGGACAAGCTCCTTGTAAGTTTAAACATTCATTACAATTGGCGAATGGACCACTGGAACTCAATCCAAAATAATTATAACTGATTGGAACTGATACTTCATTAATACAAGTCGCACATCCTGTGAAACCATTATTAATTTGGAAATAGTATATTTCTCCTACGTTTGGTGCTGATTCAACAGGTATTGAGTTTATCGAGAATGTATCATAAGGGTAACAACATCCACTAAAATATCTAACAACAGGTGGTGGAGTAAAATTAACTGTATAACATCCATATCTTTGTGTACCGTCTATTATTGAACTATTTTCACAGTTACCACTTAATTCTAAAGTATAAGGATATGTTGTGTTTATACTATAAACATCTCCCCCTGTGAAAATTATATAAAATCTTCCATTTTGTTGGAATATTGTTTCTCCTTGTTGTGGTAATTCTACTTCAAATTGGAATATATTTGAATTATAAACATAAACGCTTAAATAATATAAATTAGTATTTATATCTTTATTTAAAATTATTTCTTGTCCCCCATTTGTTACAATCATATCACCAGTAACTTTTCTGTTTGTACCTAAAGGTCCAATAATTCTCCATCTAGGATTGTTAGTTAAAAAGCGATATATTTGGATTCTTTGAGCCGGGTATGCTGGCGGTTCCCAAACTGTTACTAATATATCATTAGTTATTGCAAAAAGTCCTTTAGACATATTACTTAAATCAACATCAACTACTCTGTTAAAATTAATTGAAAATTGAGGTAAAGTTATTATATATTCATAAAAATGAGTTAAATTTCCTGCGGGATAATAATTCGCAATCAATAATCTGTCATTTGTTGAAGCCAAAACTTGTGAAACCTCATCTGGTGGGAAATCAGTTAAGTAAACTAAAACTGAAAGATTATTCACATCATATTTGTAAAGTGAATTATTTCCTGTACCATTAAGGGACAATAGTAATGTACTACATTCATTAACTATAATTGGATTAGTCGGAGTTTGTGATGGTGTATTTGTATTTGTTTGAGTATTTGTTGGCGTAGTTGTATTTGTTGGTGTAGTTGTATTTGTTGGTGTATTAGTTGATGTGACACTTGGTGTTGGAGTTTGAGTTGATGTTTGTGATGGAGTGGCTGTTGGTGTTAAAGTTGGACAAGGATGGTCATTCTGACAACTTATACAATCAAAACCAGTCTGAGTAATTGAACTAAAATTATATACTATATTTGATTGTCCAAAAACGACTTGAGCACAACCTTCAAACCCTAAACTACCGTCATTATTCAATCCTACAACATAATAAGTCACAGGATTTATCATAATAAAAGGCATACCTTGTAAAGTGAAAAAGCTTCCATCACAACACTTTTGAAAAGTATAAGCAGTATTTATAAGATTTGTTGGTGTTGGAGTTTGAGTTTGAGTTGGTGTAGTTGTTGGTGTTTGAGTTGGTGTAGTTGTTGGTGTTTGAGTTGGTAGTGGTGTGTGTCCTGGACAGTAAATTATTTGTTCACACTGGTGATTACATATTGAATAATTGTATCCATACCCACAAGTTGGTCCATCACTTATAATTGCTCCATTTAAAGTTCTAACTAAATCTGCTTTAAGCCAAGTATTATTTACGTGATAATCATAAAAATTAAATACAACATTTGGAGGATTTGTACCCGTTAATTCTTGTAATGTATTTTGATAAATTTGAAGACCAAAACCAAAAAATCCTGGCACAGTATTAATACCTAAAATTTCAATAATGTTACTTCCCGTTTGAAGAGTTATAGGATATACATACCATTTATTTACAGGGTGTGTGAGTGGTGCTTGAGTTGTATCTAAAACAACAACATTATTTATTATTATTTTTATTTCTCTTGCACCTCCAAGACCAATACCAACATAGTATGGTAATCCAGAATTTCCTTGAATGCACACTCTACTACCTACCCACGTATTTGCAGGAACACCAGGTACAAAAATATTACTATCGTTGCAAGGTCCGCTTGAACTTGTTGCCAATCCTGACCAATACGGATATAGATTATTTGTTCCAACTATTGTTCCTGTACCGCCTATAGAATAACCACTATCATAAAATACAGTACCTCCTGTTGTTGCCCCATATTGACTAAACCCTTGATATGTATAACTTAAAAATCCTGGTGTTGTATTACCAGTAATTGTCGTGTAGCACTCTCCGCTATAACTCCAAGTATATTGTTGGTCACAATTCCAACATAATGTTGGTGTTGGTGTTGTTGTTGGAGTTGAACTATTTGTTGGAGTTTGTGTATTAGTAGAAGTATTTGTTGGAGTTTTAGTTTGGGTTGGAGTTTTAGTTGGTGTTGGAGTTGATGTTTTAGTAGGTACAGGAGTTCTTGTGTTTGTTTTTGTTACTGTTGGAGTTTGAGTTGATGTTTGAGTTTGCGTTTTGGTTACAGTATTTGTAGGTGTTGAGGTATTAGTAGGAGTTTGAGTTTGTGTTGAAGTATTGGTAGGTGTTTGTGTTTGTGTTTTAGTTTGTGTTGAAGTATTGGTAGGTGTTTGTGTTGGAGTTGAAGTATTGGTAGGTGTTTGTGTTGGAGTTGAAGTATTGGTAGGTGTTTGTGTTGGACAAGGGTATATTGCATCACAGTCATTACAATCAAGTTGAAGAAATAATGAATTATATGCCCCCACTAATGTTGGAGAAACTCCGACAGGTAAATCAACATTAGTTGCACAACCAACAAACGCAGTACTATCAACATAATAAACTTCATTTAATGTTGGTAATTCAATAAATGGAATACTATGCACTTGTATAATATTATTAGGATAACAACAACCTGAGAAATACCTAATTTCTGGTGGATAGAAAGTATGAGTTGGAGTTTGAGTTGGAGTATTAGTTGGTGTAGATGTTTTTGTTGGCGTGTTAGTCGGTGTTTTGGTAGGTGTAGATGTTTTTGTAGGTGTAGATGTTTTAGTAGGTGTTTGTGTAGACGTTTTAGTTTGTGTTGGAGTATTAGTAGGGGTTTGTGTAGATGTTTTAGTAGGTGTAGACGTTTTTGTTGGAGTTTGTGTAGACGTTTTTGTTGTAGTGTTTGTTGGAGTTTGTGTTTTTGTTGTAGTATTTGTTGGAGTAGATGTTTTAGTGGGCGTTTGAGTTTGTGTTTTTGTTGGAGTAGGTGTTTGAGTTGATGCCGGTGTACCTGTTGGTGTTTTTGACGGAGTATTTGGTGGTGTTGATGTTTTAGTTGGGGTAGGTGTTGATGTTTTAGTTGGGGTAGATGTTGGGGTAGATGTTGGGGTAGATGTTGGACAAATACCTAAAACTGAACTTATTATTTGAATATCATTTAATGTGTTTACCCAACCGTTAGTACTTAAAGGATAAAAAGTTGATGATGAACTATTCCACGGTAAATATCCTTCCGGTACAGCGCCAATTGTACCATATGTGACTGTCCACTGTATACCAATTGGTGTTTCAGAATAAACAAAAATATTTTGAAATCCCGGAGTTACAATTTGATAATAAGGTAATCCATTAAAATATCCTGCAGAAGGAACGGTTTGTGTATGAATTCCATCAGGAAGATTATATGTAAAACAAATAACTTCAGGACTTGTGGGACTGGGTGTTTGTGTTGCAGTTTGAGTTCTTGTTGGTGTTTGAGTTGGAGTTTTTGTTGGAGTTTTTGTTGGGGTTGGAGTTGGAGTTTCTGGACAAGGTCCGTTTGAAGTTAATTCAGTATAAAAACTTGTATCATCTGTTATACATTCTACAGGTCCACTTATATTAATCCATTGACTTAAATTACCTATTGGTAAAGTTGTATTTAACGGTAAATAAGAACCATCCAATCCTAATGTACTATTTCTAACAATCCATCTATTTGTAATATTATCCCAATATATTATACAATCATAAAAATTTGATAAATTGAAAGTAAATGACTGTTTTCCGTTTATTATAATATTTGGTGTTGCAATTACGTTCCCACATTCAGAATGAACTGTGACCACTTCGCAACCCAAAGTTGCTGTTGGTGTTGGTGTTGGTGTTTTTGTGTTAGTTGGTGTTTTTGTGTTAGTTGGTGTTTTAGTAGGTGTTAATGTTTTGGTTGCAGTGTTAGTAGGCGTTTTTGTGTTAGTGGGTGTTGGTGTTTTAGTTGGAGTACTAGTTGGTGTTGCAGATGGACAAACATCGGGTATTGATGAAACAGGTCCATTCAAACTTATATTTGTATATGGATACTCAGCAAGAACATATACTAATAAAGGTTGGTCTGTTGGCGCATTACCACTTGTTATTTGTGGTGGGTCTACCGTTAAATCAGCACAACAAGATACGTAAGAATACCCTTGACCAGGATTAATTGTATATCCACTATAACAACCAAATTGTGGTTGTGGAGGACAAACTGGTGGGTTTGGACAATTGATACTATTAAATATTAAACCAGAAAAACTATAAGCCCTAGTTAATATATAATCAATACAAACATATTTGTATGGAAAATCATTACAATTTGTATCAATAACAAAATTACCACAACAATCAAAATATTTAACCGTATCTGTACGACCACTACATCCATATCCAAATTTAATTGCCGCTAAACCACAATTTGGTGATGTTCCATCACAAGGTAAATAAGAAGTACAATCATCACAATTATCATAACTTTGAGAATTCCAAGTAAGTGTTGCCGGCATTGTATCATTAAGGTCTCTTATATAATAACATCCCGCCCTTGGGTTTGTGATTGTTGTACAAATATATGTTCTTGTTCTATCTATTATATCAGGTAGTATAACAAACTCACTTCTACCATCACAACAAGATATTACTTCAAACATAACATTTCTACCTGGACAAGGAGTAAAATTTCTTTGAATACAATCTTGGCAGGTTGCCTCTGGTACACGAGCTAACCAAAGAACAATCGTCGAACCTGGGGGTGGATAACCTGAAATAACTGATTCAATTTTATAACAAGTAATTAACGTCCCACCTAAAACAAGAGGAGTAAATCCTCCAACAGGAGTTGTATCAGGTAAATTAACATATGCTGTCGAACCATCACAACAAGAAGTAACTTTATAAAACGTATAGACTTCAGGCGTAGGTGCTAATGGACTTTGAGCGATTGTTAATGATGCTGGAATGTCACCAGAAACTTCTGCAATTTGGATTGAATTTTTTCCTGTTAAGGTATTGTAATCACCTTCAACTGTTGTTTGAACATACACACTTGAAGTACCTTTTAGTATTGTACCTGTAGCTTTTATATATACAGGACCGTTTGTTGTATCTATAATATCAACAAAAGTAACAGTTAAATCAAAATCTAATATTACTCCGGCATCTATTAAGTAAGTTGCACCAATTGAACCTTGGAAGTATGCTGATGAAAATTGAATTAAAATTATATCTGATTTTGGAGGAAAATTTCCTTCATTTGTTATCGAAAGATAATCAGGTCTTGGCGTGGAGAATGTTCCTTCAATAAAAAAAACGTTTTGAGTTTGACCTGGGTTTACAGTTTCTTGGTAAACCCACATTAAATCATCGCAACGTCTGTAATTTATTGTTACTATTTCTTGACTCGTATTTGTGACTACGTACTTTTTACAATCCATAAAAGGTTTTAGTAATAAATACCTTGGAGTTGTGAAATGGTTAAAAATAATTTTAAGGACATCCGGTATCAGTAGTTATTATCCATTGGTTGACATTAGTTAAATAATATAATGCTAATAGCCCATCTCCTGTTGGACAAGCCGGTGGTGTTTGATTACTAAGACTTCCAGTACCTGCACCATAAGACGTTGTATTTTTTAATTCTATTAAAATATCATTAACCGCAGGTGTGGTTAACCGATTACCATTAACATATAATTCTTGAAGGTTTTCAGAACCAAAACCAGATAATGTTGTTAAATAATTTATACCCAAATTTAAACCATATAAATTTACAAATTTAGAGATTGATATTTCTGTTATATCTCCCTCACTTAATAAAATATTTGTTATTTGGTTAGGATTGTTAAATGTAAATATAATATTGTACACTCCTGAACTATCATAATTGTGTATTGGTTGATATGAATTACCTCCCGTATATCCACTTATTTGTCCGTCACCCCAATTAATATACATATCAAAATTACCTATTGTTGAAGAAATACTCCAATTTTGATTATTTCCAAAAACATAATTAACAATTAAACTTATATATGGACAGAAATCAACAAATATTTCCCATCCGTTTCCAATTAATGTTTGATAATTTGTATAAGTTGGTGTTTGAAGTTGTAAACATCCATTATAAGGATATCGTTGTTGATTTAAAACAATACTTGGTGTTGTCCAACTATATCCTGTGAAAGAATTTATTGCATTTTCAATTGCCAAACTATTAAATTTATTATTTTGAAGATTTAAATAAGTAATTGAATTTGGTAATGTCGGTAATGAAGTCAATTTATGTTCTGCAACGTATAAATAATTTAAATTAGTGAGTTTATCAAATTGACCTAAATTAGTTATTGAATCAGTACTTATGAAGTAAATATATTTTATATTAGTACTTCCTGTCACTGAAATTGTAACATTATGAGAACCTATTGTGGAATATGATTTATTTACAATAATATTATTACCTGTATATGTACTTGTAGTGCCGTCATTCCAATCAAATAATAAATCAAAAGAAGTATCTCCTGTAATTGTCATACCAAATGAAGTCCCAGGTGCATACCGTACATCTAAATCTATTGTTAATGTTGTACATTCATCAGTTAATATTGTATTATTTAAACCAAGTAAATAATTTTTTGCCAATATACCATCTCCCGAAGGACACGCTAATGGTGTTTGATTATTTAAAGTAATATAACCATTACTAAATGACATACCCGATAAAGTGGTTAAAATGTAGTTAACCGATGATTGAGATAACGAGGTACCATCATATATTTGTATATCATTCAAAGAAGATAACAAATTTAAATTGTTAACACCAATTATACCAGGAATACCTATAAATTGCACAACATTAAATAAAGTTGGGTCATTTAATCCAAATCTAATTGTTTTAATTCCCGCATAATTTTCGTAATCATGTACTAAAATGCTATTGTTATTTGTATAAGTTTGGTATTCTGTTCCATCCCCCCAGTCAACAGCCGAAGTCGTTAATGCCCGAGGAATACCACCAATCAATCCATATATACCTAAACCATTATTTGTATCAAATAATATTTCAAAAATATATGGATAACAATCTAAATCAATTAGAACATTCCAATTTAAAGTATTTGTTAAATAATTTTTGGCAATAATTGCATTTCCTGTTGGACAAACTGATGGCGTTTGATAATATAAATTAACCGTTCCATTAGATGTTCCATTTCCCGATAAATTAATTAAAACATTATTAAATGAGGTTTGAGTTAATTGGTTATAACTTAAATTTAAATTTGTTATTGAATTTGGTAATGTTGAATTAAATGTGGTTAATTGGTTATAACTTAAATTTAAATTTGTTATTGAATTTGGTAATGTTGAATTAAATGTGGTTAACTGATTATTATTTAAATATAAATAACTTAATGAATTTGGTAATGTTGAATTAAATGATGTTAATTGATTTGAACTTAAACTTAAACTTATTAACGAACTTGGTAATGTTGAATTAAATGATGTTAATTGATTTGAACTTAAACTTAAACCTATTAACGAACTTGGTAATGTTGATGTAAACGTACTAAACAAATTTCCATATAAATTCAAATATTGCAAATTAGTTAATATATCTAAACCTGTTATATTTGTAACATTATTATATGCACCTGAATCTACATAATCAGCTGACAAATCTATTTGTGTAATTAGTGTATTATCAGCAAAAATTATTGTTGCGGTTGCCGGTGAGGTAAGAAAAGAATGTGGTATTTCCTGATAATTAGTAATATAATGTTCTGTCGGACTTCCGTCACCCCAATTAATATACATATCAAAAATATCACTACCAGCAATAAACCAATAAGCATATGAAGTATTAAATGTTATTCTTAATACACCACTACATCCGGCATCAACAGTCACCGTCCAACCTTGTACATCAATTAAATAAAATTCTGCCAATATTCCATCTCCCGATGGACACGCAGAAGGTGTTTGATTATTTAACTGTACTTGTCCATTAGTCAACCCATTATTTTGTAAGTTAATTAAAATGTTATTAATATTAGTTGTGTCTAATTGATTATAAGATATATTTGCCTGTATTAAATTATATGCAAACCCTATATCTAATATACTCAATTGATTGTTAGAACAATTCAAAAATGATAAACTTGTACTATTATCAAACTCTAAATTTGTTAAATTATTATTATTACAGTCAAGAGTACTTATACTTGCAATAGTGTAAAATGATGTTACATTATTATAAGAAAAATCAAGATAAGATATGCCAATTTGAGTGTTAGTAAAATCTAAACTTGATAAATTATTATGTGATATATCAATATAATTTAAAACATAAGTAATTGTAAATGTATTATCAAAAATTAAAGTTGATATGTTATTATTAGAACATTGTAATGTTGTTAAATTTTCCTGATTGGTAAAATCTAAACTTATTAAGTCATTATTTGATAAATTTAAGTCAATTAAATTTGTTAAATTTGTTAAATTTATTGAAGATATGTTATTACCATCACAATAAAGATTAGTTAAATTTATAAGATTTGAAACATTAGCAGTACTTAAATTATTGTTAGTAACATTTAAATACGTAATATTTAATAAATTATCAATATATAATGAGTTCAGGTTATTATTTGAAATATCCAATACTTTAACAGTATTTGGAAGTTGGCTAACGCTTGTTATTCCATTACCATCAATAACCAAATTAATTAAATTCACAGGAAGAAATGAAATGTTATACACCCCTGGATTTGAATAGTTGTGAGTTAATTGTCCGTTAGTTATAGTTTCTAACGGAGAGCCATCCCCCCAATTTATCTGCGATACTGTACCAGCAACTTGTAAACTAAATGTTGATGTATTTGCAATTATTGTGACAAGTTGAGGTGATATTGAAGTTGAACACGTTTTTGTCCAAGATGAAAAATATAAATCATATGTCCCATATATATTATCCGAGGTATATGAATAAGGTATTTGATGATTACCTAACGCAATTGTTCCGCCAATTAATGGGTTAAATGTTATATTTGCGGTGTAACCACTATAATTTGTACTTGATAATATTACTGTATCCATATTTTAATATTTTTTTTATTAGGGACAACTCGGTAATCTAATTACAGAACTTTTAATTGAACCCAAAGCACAATCTCTATATGGTTGTGCAGTAACAAACCCATCGACAATAGTTGTTGGATAACTAACTGTTATACTTATACTTCCCTGTCCACTTATCAAAGTTCCATTACTTGGTATTGTCCAATTAATATTTGTTGAATATTGTGGTAAAGAAGCGACAGAATATGTAAAAATTCTATTTGGACATAATGATGTGTTAACAACGTCAATATTTCCAACCGAATTTGGTAAATCCAAATGTTTTAATGAATAAACACCATTAGAACTTACTGTAAATGTTAAATTATAAGTTTCTCCAATATAATATCCAATATTATTATACAAATAAGTACTGATTGTTTCATTATAAACTGATATTTCTTTAAGTGCGTTAGTATCATCCGTTAAAACTTCAAATGTAACTGAGTCACCAGCATTTAATGTATATCCACCCGATGATGATGACGGATTATTAGTATTAACCAATAGATTACCATTTACATAAATCTTACTATATCCACTATTAGAACCTGTAATATTTGTACATATTTGATATTTTAAATTTGCAATTGTTGATGTAATATCACAAGCCGGTGGTTGAGTTGAACTTGGTGTGTTGGTATTAGTTGGTGTATTTGTTGGTGTCTGTGTATTTGTTGGTGTCTGTGTATTTGTCGGAGTTTGTGTGTTTGTTGGTGTTTGTGTGTTTGTTGGTGTTGGAGTTGGTGTAGAACAAGCGGTATAATTAACAACCCACCCTTTTGATACAAGACTTAATCTTGCGGTGTCTCCAGGTCCTCCAAGACTTAAACAACCAGGTTGATTTCTTAAATCAATCGAATATGATGGTGGTGGAGCTGGTGCAACACCCAAAGTAGTATTTAAATAAATTAATGAATTATCAATTTCAGTTGATGTTAATTGATTATTAGGGAAATTTATTCTTAACAAAGGTGATGTTGGTAGAGCGAAATTAAATGTTGTTATTATGTTTCTTGTTAAATCTAATTGTGTTAATGATGTTAATTTATTAAGCCCTGATATGTCATATAATCTTGAGTTTTGACCTACCGTAAATAAATTTATTCTTCCTGCCTCATCGTATATACTAACAGTTGCTGTAAAATTACCAGTACCTACGTAAGTATGTGTAAAGTTTCCAGCAAGATTATATGTTATAACTGTTCCATCACCCCAATCAACAATAACTTTATTTATAGCAGGTGTAATGCTAAGTCTAGATAATGTGTTTCCTGTAGAATTAAATCTTAAAGTTAAAACATCAATTACAGGTGTTGTTTGAGTCGGTGTTTGAGTTGTTGTATTAGTTGGAGTTTGTGTATTTGTTGGTGTTTGAGTATTAGTAGGTGTTTGTGTTGCAGTATTTGTTGGAGTTTGTGTTGCAGTATTTGTTGGAGTTTGTGTTGCGGTTTTTGTTGGGGTTTGTGTATTTGTTGGTGTTTGTGTTGCGGTATTAGTCGGTGTTTGAGTTTTAGTTTGTGTTGCAGTATTAGTAGGGGTTTGAGTAGATGTTTGACTTGGTGTTTGTGTTGCGGTATTAGTCGGGGTTTGAGTAGATGTTTGACTTGGTGTTTGTGTTGCGGTTTGTGTAGGTGTCTGCGTTTTAGTTTGTGTTGCAGTATTAGTAGGAGTTTGAGTATTTGTTGGAGTTTGAGTTGCGGTTTGTGTAGGTGTTTGTGTAGGTGTTTGAGTTGGTGTTTGTGTGTTAGTTGCAGTATTAGTAGGAGTTTGAGTTGCGGTTTGTGTAGGTGTTTGTGTAGGTGTTTGAGTTGGACAAGGTGGTACATTATTTTGACAGAAACTTCCAAGGCATCCTCCAGATTGTAAACTGGCTGAGCCCCAAGCATATGGAGTAAATGTTGCAACTACACCTACGTTTGTTGCGCAGCCACTAAAACCTGGACTTTCAATATAATATGTGTTACCAAATGTTATACCTGTTGCATTAAAATATGGTATTGAATATAGTCTTATATATTCGCCGGGTGGACAACAAGTTAAAAAGTAACGGAACTCAGGTGGATAATATGTTGCGGTTGGTGTTTGAGTTGTTGTAGGTGTTTGAGTATTTGTTGGTGTTTGAGTATTTGTTGGTGTTTGTGTTTGAGTTTGACTTGGTGTTGGCGTTTGTGTACTTGTATTAGTTGGTGTTTGTGTACTTGTATTAGTTGGTGTTTGTGTACTTGTATTAGTTGGTGTTTGTGTACTTGTATTAGTTGGTGTTTGTGTACTTGTATTAGTTGGTGTTTGTGTTTGAGTTGCAGTTTGTGTCGGTGTTTGTGTACTTGTATTAGTTGGTGTTTGAGTGGATGTTTGACTTTGTGTTGGTGTTTGTGTACTTGTATTAGTTGGCGTTTGTGTACTTGTATTAGTTGGTGTTTGAGTGGATGTTTGACTTTGTGTTGGTGTATTTGTGGAAGTATTAGTTGCGGTATTAGTTGGTGTTTGTGTACTTGTATTAGTTGGTGTTTGTGTACTTGTATTAGTTGGTGTTTGTGTTTGAGTTTCTGTATTTGTAGGTGTTTGTGTTTGTGTTGAAGTATTTGTTGGAGTTTGTGTTGAAGTATTTGTTGGAGTTTGTGTTTGAGTTTGAGTTGGTGTACTTGTCATAGTTGGTGTTGGGGTAACAGTAGGACAAACTAAAGTGTATTTTGTAAGACAAGTATCACAATTACCAGATATTAAGGTTAATCCTTGGTATTGTAGTGTTGATGTGAACGGTGGTTCTGGTAAACTAGGTAAACATATTCCACATCCACTAAATGTTAAAGTTTCAATATAATAAATTGAACCAGGTGAAGGTGTTAATAATTGTGGTATACTGAAAACTTTTATATTATCATTAGGTGGACAACAAAGTTCAAAATATGAAATAACTGGAGGTAAATAGGTTTGAGTTGGTGTTGGTGTTGTAGTATTAGTTGGCGTTTGTGTTTGTGTAGATGTTTGTGTTTGTGTAGATGTTTGTGTTGGTGTTTGTGTTGTTGTATTAGTTGGTGTTTGTGTTTGTGTAGATGTTTGTGTTGTAGTATTAGTAGGGGTTTGAGTTATAGTATTTGTTGGGGTATTTGTAGGCGTTTGAGTTTGTGTCGGAGTTTGAGTTGTGGTATTAGTAGGCGTTTGAGTTGTGGTATTTGTCGGAGTTTGTGTTGTGGTATTTGTCGGAGTTTGTGTTGTGGTATTTGTCGGAGTTTGTGTTGTGGTATTAGTTGGTGTTTGTGTTGTGGTATTAGTTGGTGTTTGTGTTGTGGTATTAGTAGGTGTATTAGTTGGTGTTTGAGTTGTGGTTGGCGTTTTAGTTGGTGTTTGAGTTTGAGTAGGTGTTTGAGTTGATGTTTGTGTTGTAGTAGGAGTTTGAGTTGAGGTGGGGGTTTGTGTCGCTAACGGTGTTTCTTTTGCAGTCAAACTAGGTGTTTGAGTTTGTGTTTGAGTTTGTGTTGGAGTTTGAGTAGTGGTAGGGGTTTGCGTGCGTGTTTGTGTGTTAGTCGGAGTATTAGTTGGGGTTGGTGTTGGTGTTGGGGTTGGTGTTGGTGTTGGACAAATATTAGCATTCGTACAATCTGTACATCCTGTACCATAATCTATTTTAGTTGTTACTAAATTATAATTATATATTTCTGCAGAACTTCCAAGTCCCGCAATTGTACAACCTGTAAATCCAGGAGCACCTGATGATGAGAATGAAACTTCAAGATAATATGTATTTCCAAGAATGAATGTGCCTCCAGGTATAGTTCCACCCAATCTTATTGTTTTACCTGAACAACAACCACTAAAAGTTATTTGTCCTTGTAAACGTGTTGGAGTTTGTGTTTTAGTAACAGTAGGTGTTATTGTATTTGTAGGAGTATTTGTTGGTGTTGATGTATTTGTAGGTGTATTTGTAGGAGTATTTGTTGGTGTTTGTGTAGATGTTTTAGTTGGGGTTTGAGTTGAAGTATTTGTTGGTGTATTTGTTCGAGTATTTGTTGGGGTTTGAGTTGATGTTTTAGTTGGAGTTTGCGTCTGTGTTGACGTTTGTGTATTAGTAGGCGTTTGAGTTGGTGTTTGTGTAGATGTTTTAGTTGGAGTTTGCGTCTGTGTTGACGTTTGTGTATTAGTAGGCGTTTGAGTTGGGGTTTTAGTCGGGGTTTGCGTCTGCGTAGATGTTTGAGTTGACGTTTGTGTATTAGTAGGCGTTTGAGTTGGGGTTTTAGTCGGGGTTTGCGTCTGCGTAGATGTTTGTGTAGATGTATTTGTTGGTGTTTGAGTTTTAGTTGGAGTTTGCGTCTGTGTAGATGTTTGTGTAGATGTATTTGTTGGTGTTTGTGTAGATGTTTGTGTTGAGGTATTTGTTGGTGTTTGTGTAGTAGTTGGTGTATGTGTGGGACAAGGTGGTGCAACATTTACACATAAATTATCAAAACAATTAGTTTGTCCAGAAACATAACTTGTTAATATATCATATGGATAAACACTAACAGGAATTGGTTCTGGTACACTTGATATATTTGTTGCACAACCATTAAAAGTACCTGTTCCTGAAATATAATAGGTATTATTTACCGTTATTCCTGTTGCGACGGCAAATGGTATTGAATAAACCTTTATAATATCATATGGATAACAACAAGCAGAGAAATAACGTATTTCAGGTGGATAATATGTTGCTGTTGGTGTTTGTGTTGTAGTGTTAGTTGGTGTGTTTGTTGGGGTTTCTGTATTGGTTGGGGTTTGAGTTTGTGTGTTTGTTGGGGTCGTAGTGTTAGTTGGAGTTTGAGTTACGGTATTAGTAGGCGTTTGAGTTGGGGTTTGTGTCTGCGTTTGTGTTGAAGTATTTGTTGGGGTTTGAGTTATAGTATTAGTAGGTGTTTGAGTTGAAGTTGAAGTATTTGTTGGAGTTTGAGTTGAAGTATTTGTAGGTGTTTGAGTTGCGGTATTAGTTGTAGTATTTGTTGGAGTTTGAGTTGCGGTTTGCGTTGGGGTTTGCGTCGAAGTTTCGGTATTAGTTGGGGTTTGTGTCTGTGTTTGAGTTGGGGTTTCAGTTGAAGTGTTAGTAGGCGTTTGGGTTTGTGTCTGTGTTTGAGTTGTGGTATTTGTTGGTGTTTGAGTTGTGGTATTTGTTGGTGTTTGAGTTGTGGTATTTGTTGGAGTTTCTGTATTAGTTGGCGTTTGAGTTTGTGTTTGAGTTGTGGTATTAGTTGGCGTTTGAGTTATTGTATTTGTTGGTGTTTGAGTTTGGGTTGCGGTATTAGTTGGCGTTTGAGTTATTGTATTTGTTGGTGTTTGAGTTGGGGTATTAGTTGGGGTTTCAGTATTAGTTGGTGTTTGAGTTTGTGTTTGTGTTGAAGTATTAGTTGGCGTTTGAGTATTTGTAGAGGTTTGAGTTTGTGTTGCAGTATTGGTTGGTGTATTAGTAGGAGTTTGTGTATTGGTTGACGTTTGAGTTTGTGTTTGAGTTATTGTATTTGTTGGTGTCTGAGTTATTGTATTTGTTGGTGTCTGAGTTATTGTATTTGTTGGTGTCTGTGTTTGAGTTGGCGTTTCAGTTGAAGTAATAGTTGGTGTCTGAGTTTGAGTTGGCGTTTCTGTATTAGTTGGTGTCTGAGTTTGAGTTGGCGTTTCTGTATTAGTTGGTGTTGGTGTCTGTGTAGGAGTTTGAGTTGGTGTCTGTGTAGGACAAATAAATATTGAATTACAATCTGTACAATCAATTTGTAAGAATAATGAATTGTAACCACCTATTATGTAAGGGGTTCCTACCGGTAAATCAATATTAGTTGCACAACCAACAAATCCTGTACTATCAACATAATAAACTTCATTTAATGTTGGTAATTCGTAAAAAGGAATACCGTAAACTTTTATATAAAAATTTGGTGGACAACAACTTTGGAAGTATCTAATTTCAGGCGGAAATGCGGTTTCAGTCGGTGTCGGTGTTGTTGTATTGGTTGGTGTCTGAGTTGATGTTTCTGTATTGGTTGGTGTCTGAGTTGACGTTTCAGTATTAGTCGGTGTTTGAGTTTGTGTTGGGGTTTCTGTATTAGTAGGAGTCTGAGTTTGTGTTGGTGTTTCTGTATTAGTAGGAGTTTGAGTTTGTGTTGGTGTTGAAGTATTAGTTGGCGTTTGTGTTGGTGTTTGTGTTGAAGTATTAGTTGGCGTTTGTGTTGGTGTTTGTGTTTGTGTTGAAGTATTAGTAGGTGTTTGTGTTTGTGTTGAAGTATTAGTAGGAGTATTTGTTGAAGTTTGAGTATTTGTTGGTGTATTTGTAGGGGTTCTTGTTGGTGTTTTAGTCGGGGTTCTTGTATTAGAGGGTGTAGGTGCCAATATTACAACAGATATTGCAATAATTGATGCGGTTCCAAACTCACTTGTCGGTTGTTGTATTGCAGTAACAGTAGTTTGTCCAATACCATTAATTTTAACGATATCTCCTACTATGCTAACAATATTATTATCTGCACTTATGTATGTAAAAGGACCTGGACTATCACTAATAGGTGGTGTTATCTTAAAATCTGGGTCAGTTAAATATTTAACAGGAATTTTAAAACCATAAAGATTTGGAATTGGTTCATCATTTACACTTTGAATAACATTAACATATAACTCATCTCTTATTGGTAAGATTAAAGTATCTAAACCATACTTTAGAATGAAAGAACCTTGATATCTACCAATTTTATTTGCATCTTTTGTTTTAAATTTGTAACATAAATAATATTCAGGTGTTGAACCTTCGGGTAGATTTATTGATGTAATATAACCTTTTGCAGAAGTAATTTTACTGATACCCGTCGCAGTATCAATCATAGTAAAATAAATGGTTGAAACTTCTAAAAGTTTCAATAATTCTTTGTGTCCATCTTTTCCATCGTCAACCACCTTCATCTTTAAAACAGGTAGCGTCGCATTTTTCTTTATAAAGAATTCCATTTATTAATTAAATATTTTTATAATAATGTTATTGTTACACTTCTTGGGCTACCAGTTAAATAAGCAACTGCGGCATCACTAGCCGATGTTCTTTTTGGTGTATCAATACCTTGTAATGTTATTACTTTAGGTGAAGCCCAAGCTGTTGTTGAAGCCGACAAGTCCTTTAATATATTATCAATATCTGTATTTGTAAATCCTACTCCGGGTAATGAAGAATTAATTTGTAGTTGAGACATACTACTATTCCAAATATGACCTGCGGTGTATCCAGTTATTGTATTATTTCCTAATATATATATATTTTGAAAACTTTTTGGAATTGTACTCAAATCACCCGTTAAAGTATTATTTCCTAATATTTGAAATAGAGTTGCGCCTGTTGTTTTTAATGTTGCAATATCTCCACTAAGTGTATTTAAACCACCTACCACAACTGAGGAGTTTATTTTATTTGGTAAATTTGAAATGTCTCCCGTTATTGTGTTAAAACCTTGAATACTTAATGACGATGCTCCTGATAAAAATCCTGTGTTAAAAATTGAAGTGTTTCCGCTTATAGTATTATTTCCACTAATATTGCATGTTGTTATTCCTGTTGGTAATCCTGATAAATCACCACTTACAGTGTTATTTCCAGCAATAGTGCATGATGTTAGTCCTGTTGGTAATCCTGATAAATCACCACTTATTGTGTTAATACCTTGAATACTTAAATTTGTCAAATTTCTTGGTATATTGTTTGTATTACCAGTTATTTCACATCTTCCTCCTAAAACTAAAATTTTTAAATTTGGTGAAAAATTACCGACCCATCCGCTTATAGTAGTCGCACTTCCCAAAGGTGGTGTACTAATAAAATTATAAATGGTTAAATTTGATGTATATTTTGGTATATCGTTTGTATCACCACTTATTGTATTCCATCCTAGAATAGTAATTGTTGCCGCGGTTTGTGGTAAATCCGCGACATTACCTGTTAAAGTATTAAGACCACCTAAAAAGAAATAACCAAAATTTCTATTAATGTCAGCGGTATTTCCACTTATTGTATTTCCTCCTGGACTATTACCCTGAATATTTACCGTTGTAACTCCAGACGGAATATCTGCAACATTTCCAGATAATGTATTATTACCATATATTGTAAAGGTTGTTAATCCTGAAGGTAAATCTAAAACATTTCCTGTTATAGTGTTTGCACCTTCAATATCTAAACTTTTTAATAGTCTTGGTAGTGATGATGTATTTCCTGATATTTTTTGTAATGAACTACTTCCAAGAATTGTACAAGCGGTTAACGAACGCGATAGTCCCGAAACATTTCCTGTTAAACTACTTTCATCCTTTCTAACATTAAAAATAGTTAATCCTGTAGGTGAATTTGAAATATCTCCCGTAAGATTATTAACATAGCTGTCAAAAGTTTTTAATGTTCTTGGTAAGAACCTTATATCACCCGTTATTTTAAAATAGTAAGCGGAAGGATTTGAATAATTAATTAAATTAGAAAAATTACTTAATTCATTTGTTGTAAATGTTACTGAAACTGTTTGTGATGGTGTTGCAACATTTGTAATGAAATCAGAAATTGTACTTAAATGTAAAGATTCAATTATTACGGTTCCATTAAATGCTGTTGTACCTGTATATGTTTTATTTATATTAGGAATTGTTCCTATACCATAAGGAGTTATAGTTCCGTCGCCCCAATCAATCCTAAATGGATTTGAAGTTGAGATAATTTTGCTAATTTGTAATGAGGTATTATTGGTTAAAGTCATTTTAAATTGTTGTTGTGGTGTTGTTGGAGTTACTGTTGGTGTTGTAGTGTTTGTAGGAGTTTGTGTTTTTGTTGGAGTTTGAGTATTTGTTGGTGTATTAGTTGGAGTTTGAGTATTTGTTGGTGTATTAGTTGTGGTTTTAGTTGGCGTTTGAGTATTAGTTGTGGTTTTAGTTGGCGTTTGAGTATTAGTAGGTGTATTAGTAGCGGTAGGGGTTGGTGATATCCCCAACGTTTTTGTTGGTGTTTGAGTAGATGTTGATGTATTAGTAGGTGTGTTTGTTGATGTTTGGGTTGGTGTTTGGGTATTTGTATTAGTCGGCGTTTGAGTATTAGTAGGTGTTGGTGTTTCTGTATTAGTCGGCGTTTGAGTATTAGTAGGTGTTGGTGTTTCTGTATTAGTCGGCGTTTGAGTTGGTGTTTGAGTATTAGTAGGTGTTGGTGTTTGTGTTGGAGTTTCCGTATTCGTTGGTGTTTGTGTTTGAGTATTTGTATTAGTTGGTGTTTGTGTTTGAGTATTTGTATTAGTTGGTGTTTGTGTTGGAGTTTGTGTTGAGGTTTTTGTTGGTGTTTGAGTATTTGTATTCGTTGGTGTTGAGGTTTTTGTGGGTGTAGGAGTTTTTGTTGGTGGTGGCGTTTTTGTTGGTGTTCTTGTATTTGAAGGTGTTGGCGGAAATAGTTCAACATCACCTATTCTAATAATTGTATCAAAAGCGGTTGAATATGTTCCTTCAATAAACCAAACATTTTTTATTTCCCCAGGTAATAATGTTTCCTGAGATTCCCATCTTAGGTCGGCACATCTTCTGTAAGTAAATGTTCCGACAACATCACCAATATTGGTTATGACATATTTTAAACAAGGAGGAGCAGACATAAGTTTTTACTTTATAAATATACAGAAAAAATAAACCCCCACTTTTTAGTGAGGGTTTTTTTTAGTAAAGTTTTTTTACTTTCCAAAAGGTAATCGGTAAGTTCGAAGACAGTGTGATAACCAAGCGAGTATTCCCATAGTGATTGGTGCCATAACCATATTACCACCCATAAGTGATAAATGAAGTGCAACCGCACCACTCATCATACAGCTCAATAAAATTGCTCCGTAGATTGATGTTCTTGGAATTACTAACAAGATTAAACCAATTAATTCTAATACACCTGTTCCAATCATATAATTTTCAAGATGCATAAATTTAAAGTTTTCAATCATCGCTCCGTCTAATTTACCAATAATTGATTGTCCGAGCATAAAAATCAAGATGCCTGTAATCAACCAACCAAAATTTTTTGTAGTTAAATGTTTTGTCATAATTTTATTTTTTTTTAAAAGTAGTTGCATTTTTTATTTTGTAAACTATTACCTTTTTTTCTCAAAAAAAAAATCTTTTAAATTTAATAACACAACGTAACTTTGAAACTATTTATGAATATAATGGTTTGTGGTGGCTGGAGTTGTTAATCTGACTAAAAATAATCTAATAAAATACTACTAAAATGAAAAAAACAAAAATTTTAATTTTGTTGAAGAAGCATAATGAGTCAGCGGGCGCATTTACTTCTAAAGCAGGATTATCTAACTCTGCAGGTTTTCTTAAAAAAATTCTTGAAAAGAATATTAACGTTGTTTGTGAATTGAAATTATGTGTAGATGCAAATTGTATTGATAGAGAAATTCATCATTTCCGTCCTGACATTTGTATCTTGGAAGCTATTTGGGTTCCACCATATAAATTAAAAGAATTGGTTGCTCTTTGGCCCAAAGTATCATTTGTGGTAAGAGTCCATTCTAAAATTCCATTTTTAGCAAATGAAGGAATTGCAATTGATTGGATTAAAGAATATTCTCAAATTGAGAATGTAATTATTTCATTCAATAATGAAGATACAAATAATGATTTTAATAGTATTGGTATTAATTCAGTTTATTTGCCAAACCTTTATCCATTAATAAGAAATTTCAGTTATACTGAATACTTCTTTAAATCTTTAAAAGAAAGATTCTGTAAATTGTTTGGTTGTAGCAAAAACAAAACAATAATTAATATCGGTTGTTTCGGTGCGATTCGTCCATTAAAAAATCAAATGGCTCAAGCAATTGCCGCAATATCATATGCAGATAAAAATGATAAGATACTTCATTTCCATATTAACGGAACAAGGATTGAACAAAGAGGTGAGACTGTAATTAAGAACATCAGAGAGTTATTTAAAAACACAAGACACAAATTAGTAGAACACAAGTGGATGGAACACCACGACTTTTTAAAAGTTATTAAGACTATGGACGTAGGACTTCAAGTATCTTATACCGAATCATTTAATATTGTAACCGCAGATTTTGTTCATACAGAAATACCAATAATTGTTGGATATGATACTGATTGGATGTATAATGGTTCAAAAGCAAGTGCTAATAATATTCCTATGATTACATCAAAAATTGAGGAGGTTACTAAAAATCCAAGTAAATTTATAATGAAAAATTATTTCTCATTTGAGAAATATTATTTTAAATCTTTGAAAGTTTGGAGAAAGTTTTTGGATATCTAACTACCTAATAATATAAGAAGAGATAATAACGCAAAATAAGCAATTAAAAGTGTTATTATCTCTTTATTTTTTTGTATATGTTTTCTCATAATTAATACCAAGTTGAATACTTCATAGCCCTTTTTATGTCTCGTCTTGGGACGTGCTTTCTTATCCTCCTGTATGGGTCACATCCAGTTAAAAGAACAATACAAATTATAAACAGAATAACTTTTACCATCTTATAAGTTCTATTTTGAAAGTACATCATTCCCCAGAATAAATAACCTTTTTAAACTCGGGATATTCTTTTTGAAATTTCTTCATAATTATTCCTGCCAAGACATTTGCCATATTTTCTTCTGGACCACCAATATCTTGTATCTTGTCGTTATCTTTTAATCCCAATTTTTGATGTTGAAATTCGTGAACCCATTCGTGGACCAAAGTTCTTAACACATCAATTAACATTCTATCCTTTGTAAGAACTTTAATCTTATGACTTAGTCTTGAACCTGTGGTCATTTTTCCTGTTTTCCTATTTAAAAAATCAATTCTAACATCTTTATTCAAAGGAATGTCGGTATTAATAAATTCAATAAACTTTTTAATAACATTTATTTCTAACTCTGAATAAAACTTTTTGGCTCCTTTTAAACAAACTTTCATAACAAATAAATATCTGTTATTCTCGTTCTACATTCCAATCTGAAACTATAAATTCTAAACCCAACCTATCAATACTGCCATACTTGTTTTTGTATCCCCAAGCAGTAAATCCTCCGCTTGAGACAGTATATCTTTCATAATACCTAACATTAGTTTCTTTATTGTGTAAATCACCAATAACCTCTATAAAGTGTCCTCTAACCATCTTTTTCATATCGTCAATTGTTGGTACTCCTCTTCCGTGCCATTGCCAATTAAGATGCGTCATAACAATTCTGCACTTTTGAAAATCAAAGTTCTCAATAATCTCTGAAACCATATTTTCATACTTCTTATTTGGTATCAAACGTTCCATATAATAACAATTAAAGTTGTTAAACAAAAAGTGATTGCGATAACTGATGCAATTGTCCCCACTTTATCTAATATATTCATAATAAAATTTTTTAAAAATAACCCCCACCTTTGTGTGATGGGGGGATTTTTCTAAATCAAAACAAACTTTCAATCGCCATCTCTGTAACCGAACCCCATTTCTTAATTTGGTTCTTCGGTACCCAAAACTCCATCTCACCAATCTCATCCACTCTCTTCAAGTATTCCTCACGGAATCTTTCCGCCTGACTTGCGTCAGTAATATATTCTACTTTCATATGTCCCGCACAAATTTTACCCATCTTTGTTAACATAGAGAACTCATCTGTTAAAGTTTTGGCACAACACATACAAACATCCCCACGTTTAATAGTCATCTTTCCTACGAACTGAACCGCCTTTGGTGATATCGAAGTCACCTTTGTGATATCAATAAGAATTGGGTTAAAGTTCAAACCATACTTCTCTTTAAGTTGTTGTCCTATCTTTCTACCAATTTTAATTGTCTCTCCCGGTGTTGGTATTTTGATTTTCAAGGTTTTTGCCTTGTTCTCTTCCTTACCAATTTGTTTAACTGCCGCTTGAACCTGTCTGTCGGTTAATGTACCATAAGTCATAAGTTTTGACTTGATGTCCTTTACGAAGGTACTTTCACCCTCATACTTGGCAATTTTTTTCATATCATCAGATAAAGTTTCAATATTAACCTCAACTTTAACTTCTGCGTTAAGACACTTTTCAGCGGCGTTTAACTGATTGTCGGTAAGGTTTCCCCATTTTTTCAAAGCGTCTCTCATTTTAATAACGAATGAGTTTGAACCTTGATAGTTACGAACTCTTGAGATGATTACATCTTTTGTGGTTGCGATTGCGGTGGTGGTAGTTGTTGTAGACATATGTTTGATTGATTTAGAATACAAAGATATACCTTTCCAGAATACCAGCCAAATTTATTTTATTTTTTCTAACGGATATGAATTTTTTACTATATCTCCCTCCCAAGTTTCTAATGCCGATACTTTAAACGCCTCTTCTAATGCCGCTTCTACGTGTAATTTGGCGAATTTTATTAACATTTTTTCATTATCTGTTGAAGAATTTCTTTTAAGAAATTCATTTGCTGTTGGTAATTCCATATATTAAAATTTATCTATATAAGTGTATTTTCCATCCCCTTTTTCAAGTCTAACTGAACTACCCCAAACTTTACTATCAAATGATTTTAAGATGTTATAATGACTTACTCCATCTTCATTTGTTGCTTCCCAATACACCTTAATGGTATTTGAATTTAATCTCACAACAACAAATGTCTCTAATTTAATTGGGACAGGATTGTGGTCATCATCATCATCTTCGTCATCTCCGTCTCTACTTGTAATTGTTACGTTAGTTGAGCGAATGGGACTCTCAATTGTTTTTCCGTCTTTATCTACTTCTTGTAGTTTATAAAAGACTTCTTTTGTTTCATAGGTTGTTATGTTCGGTTTTGAACACGCGGCTAACAACAATACCGCAAGGATTAAATGTTTCATATAGGTCTATTTTTGTTTTTGAATAAGTTTCATAATCTGTCTTGTTAAATCTCCGGCAGTTTTGGTACCATCAATATTCCACTTGATAATAAGGTGTTCAATCTGTGAATATAAACTCAAATCATCAGCAGAATTAATAATCCTTGCATATCCTTCTTCTTCAATATAAAGAACACTATCACCTGAACTAAGCCCTCTCAATTCTATACTCACAACAGACTCCGCACATACTTTATGTCTGCCACTAAGGGCCGCACCTGGCATAGTTTCTAATTTGTATAACCAATTAACATACCATATCTTTTCTATCTCATCATAATATAATACTCCATTCATATCTTATCACATTTATTGGGTTGATAACAACCTTGCCCCTGTCCTTCCACAAAACCAATTCTATCCGTTGTTTTTGTGTTTATAGTATATGGTGATAATTTACCACATATCATACAGTGTTCATACTCAACATCTTTTAAATATTCATTTTCTTCTTTTAAATTCCAAAATCTTTTTCTTATCAACCGACCCAAGTCAGCGTCGTTTCTGTTTGAATTTATTTCTTCTTCTGTGATGTATAGTTTTATTGCCATATATTTATCTTTACACAAACTTAAATAAAAAAAGTTATAAATCAAAGGATATTTATAGTTATGGCGGAAGAAATTTCAAATAGAAAATGGAGAAGTCTTGCAAAAAGAGTTGCTTCACTTGTTAAAGTAAAAGATTTAACACCTAATAATGTTTATTCAAGTTTTAAAGAAATTTGTAAAGGACAAAGGGAATACTTTGGAGAATTATTTAAAACCGATAGAATGGGTTATATTAAAACCTCTTATTACATTTATTCATTATTAAAGACAGGTAAATTTGAATTGGGTGATAATATAATCAATAATTTATTTTTTGCATCGGTTCTTGAAACAGATAATGAAACTTATTATGATACTTGTAATAACTGCGCCGGTGATGGTTATGAGTCGTGTGATGAATGTAGTGGGGATGGAATCGTTACGTGTAGTGAATGTGGTGGGAAAGGTGAGGTAGGATGTTGGGAATGTGATGGTGATGGTAAAGTAAGTTGTGATACCTGTGATGGTACTGGTGAGGATGAAGAAGGAGATAGTTGTGGTGAATGTAATGGTTCCGGTGAAGCCACTTGTGGTGATTGTGAAGGTAAGGGCGAAAAAACTTGCGGTGATTGTGGTGGAGATGGTGAAGAATCATGCGGCGAATGTGGTGGAGATGGTACTACAACTTGTGATACTTGCTATGGTAGAGGTGAAGAACCCACAGATGAAATTAACTATGTAACTTATGATATTTGCACTTCAAATAAAGATATTTTTAACCTATGTGAATTAAACGTAAATACAGAAAAACCAATTACAACGGATGATACTTATGGTGATTTTTGGAAAGAAATAATTAATTTGGGCAGAAAAGAAAAACACGGAGAACAAGATTTTGAATTAGAAACCGAACAGGTTTATTGTTATTATTTCACCACTGAACCTCGTTTATATATGAAGGCAGATTTTTCACTTGGACTATACGAAGAAGATGAATATTTTTATTTTAACACATAACTATGGAATTTAAAAAAGTATTAAAGATTTTAGCAAAAGAAGGTTATCCCAACTCAAATTTAGATAGGATATTTGACGCATTAGATTATGAAGGTGAGGATTTTTTAACAGATTTAATTGAAAATCTTGGTGAAGAAGGTGCAACTGATTTTGCCAAAAAAGCATTAAGCAAATTATCATCAGGTATTCATTCAGACATTAAAATAAGAATACCCGAAATAACTGGTTATCCAGATGCTTGGATTGATATAATAATTCATAGTCTTTGGATAGATTTAGAAGAAAGTGAAACTGACGTAATCATAAATTATAGTTGGGGTGAGAATAAAATAATTGATGAAGATGGTAATGAAACAACCCTTGAAGAATTGGCAAATAACGTTGATATGGGTGGAATGAGTGAGTGGGAAGACTTTATGGATTGGATTAGGTCAGCCTCATATAATTACATTTCCACAAGGTGTGGATTTGGTATATGGTATCAATAAAAAAAATGAGAGGATTAACCTCTCACTTTTCAGGACTGACCGATTTAGGGTCAATTCTCCACCACCTGGTTTATTAGTATACTACCAGGAAACTATTACTTCACCAACTCATTCACGACTTTCAACATCTGTTCCCGAGTCACATACGGCATAATCTGTCCGCTACCATCACAATATTCGGAGTATAATTTATCCGAAATAAAATCATCGGTTTTTTTATCGATAATCGCCATCTCAAATGACTCGTTAAAATCCCCATATAAACCCTGTCTACCACCGACAATAGAGATTATCAGTTGGGGTGTTTCGTATCTAACCATTTTACCCTCACCCATAGGATGAGTTTCAGCTTTTTTTAGTATGTCTTTAAATGTAATCATAATGTTTCTAATGCCTCCAATTTTGATTTGTTTCTAATATGGTCTGTTAAAGTATAAGTATCCACTTTTGTATTGATGATACACTCCTTCAATTTATCATAAGGAATATGAATAAAGAAATCCGTACCGTTAAAGAATGTTAAATCCTGTTTCATCTCAACACAGCTTTGAGTTAATCTCAAAAATAGTTTAAACTGAACCGGATTAACAAATGTCTCGTCAAGTAAAATACCAAACTTTTCGTGTTGAATTCTAATGTTGTGATTCATTTCCATATCTTAATGTTTTAACAAAGGTAATTAAAGTTTTTGAATTACCAAAATTATTCTGGAATTATTTGTGTTGGTTTTGTATTATCTGACATAATTCTATATGTCTTAACAATACCCAAGTCAGTTAATGTAATTCTTTCTATTCTAATACCCCAATCCTCAACAATACCCTGAACTTGTTCTTCTAATGTCTGACTTATATTGTACAAGTCCTCCCAATTATAACCCTCTACGGTGTCTCTAATGACTCCCTGAGTGGTATCAACAAGTACGTCAGATGCGTGCATAACATTTAATAGATATTTTTTAACATCTTGTACGTGATATCTTACAATTGCTTTTAATACGACATCCTTCTCATCAAGAGTTGTTAAAGTTTGGGGTTGTAGGTGAATTGTTTGAGTTATTACAGGTGAATGCCATACCTTATCGGCAAATGGTATCTTAAACACAATACCCGGTTCAACGTTTTTAACATATTTACCAAATCTCAAATAAACCCCTTTCTCCCACTCATTAATCACTTTAAAAGGAAGAACATCATCCAAAAACTGTATTAAAAATTCTATTAATTTGTCAAACATATAGTTTAATTTTGTTTAAACAAAGGTAGGAATACTTTTTTGAATTACAAAATATTTATTTATTACTGTCCACTTGAAAAACTGGGGGATTGTTAGTATACTTGTTAACCGATAAAAAAACTACTATGGAAAGAGATATTGAAATTTTAAGACAAATCTTTGAAGACTTACATTATGCCAAAGATTATGCCAATATGTTAATTAATCACTTATTAAAAGAATTAGACATATCTCAATTATCCGAAATTACTCCAAGATTCGTATATATTAACCTAATATTTGAAGAGGGTAGAGAAACTGCTCGTAAGATATCAGAGTACTTTGAAGAGATGAAAGAGAAAGGTACTTATACTCCTGTCGCATTAAAAAAGTCGTGGGATTAAAAAACCCACTATAAAAGTGGGTTTAAATATTATCTTTTAGTATAAACTAATCTATTATCATTTCCTTTTCGGTAAAAATCATAACCAAAAGTATTCATCTGTTGTGTAAGTAAATCTTGTTGGTCTTTCATAAGATTTGGAGTTTCTCCTTTTGGTGCTTTATACTTAATCCTACCATCACCTTCCTCAGGCGCTCCCTGAATATATCCATTTTTCCTTAAAGTATTATAAAACTCCTCAGGTGTTGTTTTTGCAGCAGCAGCAATTTGTGGTGCCGATATGATTGTAGGGGTTATTTCCGTTGCCGGTGTTACCCCTGCTGCAGGTGTTGTTCCTGTCACAGGTATTGTTGTAGGTGCCGCAGCTGTTGATGCTTTTAATGTTGGATTAACAATCTTATCAAATAAAGTTTTTGTAACACCTTTTTGTGTTGTATATTCAGTAGGATATAATTGTTTTAGTTTTGTATCAGTTAGTGTCCAAAATTTTCCTGTTGCTAAAGATTTACCACCTTTATTTTTAATATCTAATCCTGTTTGTAATTGTTTTACTTTTTCACCTGTCATTTGTTTTTTTAGTGTGTTCTTATCGTCATCCAAAGTTGCAGGTTCTTTAGTCCACTGTGTCGGTTGTTTTGCCGCCGCAGCCCCTGCCGGAGCGGCACCATAATTACCATCTATAACAATTTTCCCGTTGAAACAAGTATAATCACCCATAGTACCATCTGATTTTAGAACTCTTCCTTTCGGAGCCACGTTATCACCTATATTAGAATAAAAAAAATATCCTTTATATTCACCAGTTCCAGCAATACCATATACTGTTTTTGCCGTATTTGAAATGGGATTTCCAAATGCTCTAACACATTCAGGATATTCTTCAACTTTAGTACCTTTAATGCCGTATTGCGCCGCGGGATTCCATGTGGTGGAGTATGTAGAGTTAGTTTTAGCTCCAGGTTCCGTTGTTGTAAAAGTTGATTTTCCCGCTAAAACATCGTACCCTCCAGCATCAGTAAATTTTTTGAAAATTCCCGCACCGTATTTTTTGTCTATTTCAGCAGCTTGTGTGGGAAACAAGTATGAACCCCGCCCTGTTTTTTTGTTTTCTGCAGAAATACCCATTATTTCATCATATGCTTCTTTGGATACTCCCGCAGGAAATGGAATTTCAGCTTCGTTCAAAAATTTTTGTTCAGAAATGACAACACCTCTTTTGTAATCAAAGAGGTTTTTCATTCTACTTACTTCATTTATAAATTGTTTTGACATAATTATTAATTTTTTGTTGTGTATAATTCTTTATCTTCTTCATCAGAAACACCTATACCACCTGTATTAAATGCACCAGGAAAATCTTTAGTTCCTGCCATCATTTTATTAATTGGTGAAAAACCTGTATCTGTTGTTTTAGAACCACCTAAATATTCATTTTTATATTTACTCCAAGCAGCACTTGTACTTGGACCAAATTTACCATACCCACCGCCTTTATTTAAATTTTTACCACCCTTAACCCAATTAGAATGATTAGTATCCATCCAATCTTGGAATTTTTTAACACCTTCAGAATCTTTTAATTCTTTTGGAATTTGAACTACTGGTTTTGTGATTAGTTTTGGAGTTATTTTAACATCATCAATAATTATCTCACGACCAGTACCACAACTGAATTTTTTTACTATCTTTCCTCCAATCACCGCATCTCCATTCTCAAAGAATTTTATACTTGACAAAGTATAATTAAATCCTCCAATATTTACATCGGTATTGTCCTCTACCGATTGGACAAATTTCATACTTTTACCATCTCTATTTTCTGTTTTAATAGGTCCTAACTTTTTAACACATAGATACGCCGCAAATGGGTCTGTAGATGAATTTGGTTGAGTTACTTCCTTTGGTAATATTTTACCGTCAGAACCAACTTTTAGTGATTTTGCAATTTCATCAGTAACGGGACCCCATCCTGCATTCATGGCTTCTTTTTGTTTTGAAGTTACTTGTTCAGATATTACTTGTCCCTTTTTATATCCAAAAAGGTCTTTCATTCTACTTACTTCATTTATAAATTGTTTAGACATAATATAATTTTATAATAAATAGTGTGAGGGCATAAAAAAAACCCGTCAAAAGTGACAGGTAAATAAAAAAAAGGTTGAGAATACACCATCTTGTAAGATTCTTTAGAAGGATTATTGTTTCCCTTCGTTTCCACTTTCTTTTGAAAAGTAAATCTTAATGACGATTGATAAAGTCAATCACACTTTAAGTCGAAAAATACTCTCTTACTACTCATCACTCCTCAAGGTTGCCACCCTGATTAGTCCTTGCGGGACTAGAAGACTTTCATAAAAATCACATTAGTCTTGGGAACCTTTGTGGCCGTGAACAACTCACGACTATGTAGTCATCTTTCATTTCCGACTGACGGACACTTTTCCTTGATTGATTTAATTATGAATTAATTTATTCAAAGTTTTAGTGGTTTGTGGATGGAAAAGGAAGCGGTCCGTCGCTAGCTCAGTTATCTTTTGAACAACCAAATACTAAACTCCCTTATGAAGTATCCCTACCTCCATATTTCAAGTCAACTTCAGTGAGACGCTCTTGGTAGAGACGTGTCAGGGTTGGTAACAGCACCACCTGTACTCCAACTTACCTTTCGGTTTTAAATCAACTTTAATACTGAGTTACGCAATAGTAGAGTCGGATAACCCTATGTTTTGCATTAACTCTACGAGTTATTCTTATTGGTGTTCCCACCTCAAACTGACGACCCACATCGCCAATCCATCTAACCAACTCCCCTACAGTGTTACCCTCGGGTACTAAGGTTAAACGATATCTCGCTTGTATACTCAAGCACCGTTACCGATGCCGCAACCCACCTAAACCAAGGTGAATCACTTTAAGCCACTTTCGTGGTTTATTTAATGACCATATACGGCCAATTACCTTTTATCAGTTATCTCAGAATCAACCCGAAGGTCTCATCATCAACATCCTGAATGGATAATATTTTTATTCAAAGAACTATCTAATTAAAGAAGATGCTGGAATCTTTACAACCACTCATTCCCCCCACTTGTAATCACCGATTTTTGTTCTAATTTTTGAACTCCTTTCGGTAGGGAAAGAATAATGGAATCTTTACAACCCCATCTTCTTCATTTGTTTCACAAAGTTAAGAAGAACTTTTTAATTAATCAAATCTTTTTGAAACTTTTTTTTCGGTTTGATTCACCAGTAGCGACATCACCATACCGCTCTTCCAATCAATTCTTTTTAGGGAATCTGAAGAATTACCCCGAAATGTTTCACAAAGTTAAGAAGAAGTTTTCATTCTATCAAATCTTTTTTAAAACTTTTTTTTGTTGCGGCGATTGGATTCGAACCAATGACCCCTAGGTTATGAGCCTAGTGAGCTACCACTGCTCTACGCCACTGTATAATTTATTTAAAGAACTTTCAAAATAAACCCCACATTTATTATAATTTTCTCAAACTACTTGTGGGGTTTGTGAGACTCTCATCTCATTTGTTTCACAAAGTTAAGAAGAACTTTTCAATTAATCAAATCTTTTTGAAACTTATTTTGGGGTTTTGGGGTGTTTGTCCGTGAGGACCAGGAAATATAAATATCTTCATATTTCCCAAAGGACTACAAACATACATATTTTTTTAAAAAAAGTCAATAAAAAAAACCGATATATTTTCATATACCGGTTTTTTACTATATAAGAAGTTATTATTGAGTTACATACATCTTAATTGTTTTCTTCTTATCACCAATAATATAAGTAATAAAATACATACCAGTTTTTAATGAAGTGTTTGTTATTTTTTTACTAATAACACCACCATTAACACCAACAGTATATTGGTCTAAAAGATTTCCTTGTAAATTAATTATTTGAATTAAAGCCTTTTGAGTTATTTTATCTCCTGTTTGAATATTAATTGTAAATTCACCATTATTTGGATTAGGAAATAAACTTACTAAATCAGTTACAAGAGTTTCTTCTTCAATACCATTTCTCTGTCCCGCTGCGCATCCAATATGTGTTAAAGTTTTTGAAACCGCAGTTCCAAGAGAACCACAACTTGTTGAGCTTTGGACTTTAAGTGAACCACCCTTATAACCTGTGTTAAATTGTAATGTGATTTGTGAACTATCAGCGTTTGCTGAAGTTATACTTGTAAATGCTGGTGTTGTCCATCTATATCCTGAAACAGGTGAGATTGAAGTAACTGGTGAAACTACAAAATAATTTACTGAATTACCAATACAACCATTCCAAAATCCTGTACTTGAAACTACATCCACCGCCTTTGTTGGCGCTAAAACTATTGATTTAGCACTACCTACAGCACCACAGTTTGTAACACCTTTAGCCGATAATGTACCACCAACATAACTACCACCAAAATTTAATGTAATTTGTGAACTATCAGCATTTGCTGAAGTTATTGTAGTAAATGCTGGTGTTGTCCATCTAAATACATTTGGAGCAACTTGTGTTGCACTTGGTAAAGGATTTGTTAATGAATAAGTAAATGTACTGTTAGGGCAAGGTGCCAAACTACCATTCATAGCCGTTGGAGTTGGTGGAACTGCTTTAGTGAACGCCAAACTTGTTGACGGGATTGAACCTGCAGTATTACTTAATGATACTGTAACACTTCCTCCCGCTTTAACAACCGCAGTCAATACATTTGTTCCCTGTCCATTAGTAATGTAATTTCCAACACCACTAATTACCCAAGCATAAAATACATTACTTTGGTTTTGAACAGTAAATGTTCTTATAGTATCACAAACGCCAGGATTTATTGTTCCTGTGATTGTTACAGGTGTTGGTAATGATGTGGGCGGAACTACCGTACAAGTTCTTGTTATACTATCTGTTGGAGGTGTACCTGTACAACCTGCTGGTGATGTTGTATAACTTCTTGTTTGTGTTCCATTAGAACAAGTTGTCCAAGCACCATATGTGAAAGTACAAGGAACTGAACAAGTTCTTTGAATTGAATCTGCGGGTGGAGTTCCTGTACATCCTGCCGGACTTGTTGTGTAACTTCTTGTTTGTGTACCATTAGAACAAGTTGTCCATTGTCCGTAAGTAAATGTACAAGGAGTTGGAGCAACATACTGATTTGAAGTTAATGATGTTGAGTAAACATAATCACCAGCTTCATCACCACTACTGTTACCAGCAACCGCAGAAACATAAAACTTAACTCTTGATTGTACCGCAGTTGGTAACGCCGGTGCTGTCCAAGTTAAATTAGAATAAGTGTAAGTGTTAGTAGCGGTTGATGTTGCGGCATTTGCATGACTCAACTCATAATTACCATTTGCAATTGTTGGAGTTCCTTTAATTGATGTGTTTGGATTTGTTGTAGTCCAAGTTCCAATAACTGCATGAGTTAATGTATCCACCGCTTTAATTGCAACACCCCATACTGTTCTGTTCGCAGCTGAATGAGTTACCTTTACACTAAAAGGATATGCAGTACCTGGAGTAAATGTTGTTGGTAATCCTGTTACCGTAATTCCTCCACCAGCCGTGTTTAATGAATAATCTCCGTGACAACTTGTACAATTCCTTACAGTTGTACCATTTAGTGATGGAGCCGTTGAATACCCTGTTGGGCAATTTGGATTACTTGTTATTTTTAATGACGTGAATAACACCGTCATAAACAATAACGAAAGTAATAATGTGATTTTTTTCATTTTGGTTTTTTTGTTTTAATTTATTATAAATAAAAAACCCCGGTTAGCGGAGTTTAATTTCTTTTTATAGTCGGTAAGCAAATCTTACACTAAATCCCGAATAGTCATTTTCATGCCCGGGAAATGTAGAACCTCCGAATTTTATGTCTGTTGACCAATCTTCATTTTCAAATCCCATAGACATAGAGTAGGTATACCTAATTCCTCCACCTCTATTAACAAAACTAACTCCCATCATACTTCCTGTTGAAATTAAATTAGTCAAATGATATTTAACACCAACAAGTGCAGGAAACATAATAAAAGATTTTGAACCTGATTTTGGGAGACAATAATTATATCCTGAAAATAACAAGATTCCCGCAGGATTTTTTGGATTTCTCATCTCCATTTGAAGATTTGCGCTCAAACCAAGAAAATGTGTTTTAGATAAATTACCTGTTGGTACAAATATCTCAACTCCCGCGCTACTTCTGTTTGATGGTAATTTAAATTGTGCGAATGAAACTATTGTCGCGGTCAATAGTAAAAATAATAATAACGTTTTTTTCATAACTTTTACTGATAAATATCTCATATAAGCAAAAAAAACGACAAACTTAATGTTTGTCGCCTTTAGATTTCGTTTTTTTCTTTATTACAGGGTGTATCCAAAAACCAAACCAATTGTCTTTTGAACGTAGTCTTTACGTGTGAAATTCAAATATCTGAAATCACAAGAGATTTTTTTAACTTGAAGTCCGACATATGGTGAATACACTAATTCAGTAGTACCATTTTCTTTTTTATTGTAAAAAGATGGACCTGCACTTGCTCCGAAGTAAAAAGTCTCATTAATTGGATATCTAACACCAACCATAACAGGAATTTTTGCATATCCCGTACCGTCTGTTGACGTAAATCTTAAGTAACCTGCATTTGCGGTTAATGTGATTTTTTTAGATAACTTTGTGTTTTTGTAAGACACCTCACCCATTGTAGATGATGTCTTTAATCTACTTTCCTCAACATTAACATCTACTGGAAGTCCTGTTGCAATACCCACCCTGTAATTGAACTTAGATGTTGTTGTTGTTTTTACTGCCGGTGTCTGACCGAAAGTGTTGATAGAAGCAATAACTCCTAAAATAACTAATACTTTTTTCATAATTGTTTTTTTTAAATTTTTATAAAGATATAATTTTTATTTTAAACTGTCAACTATTTTTTTAAAATAATTTGAATTAGTTTATGTAAATACTCTCCCGAGTTCTCTTGCGACACTTGATTTGTAGTAAAATATCCACATTCCGTGTGTTCAGAACCATCAATTGCGTTATCCAAATCAGGGTAAATTTCATCTTCAACATCATATTGATACACATACATCATTCCTTTAATCTTCTTTCCATCTCTTGTATGTCTTGGAATTAAACCGACAAATGTTAACTCCTTGTTATCAATATCAATTGCCGTTTCTTCAAAGAATTCTCTTTTTGCCGCATCCATCGTTTCTTCACCATCTTCAACCTTCCCTGCGGGAATGGACCACATTCCAGGAAATGAACCTTGAGCATTTCTTTTACAAAGAAGAACTTTATCTTTACATTTAACTACGACACCTACGTATGTTTTAGTATCCATATATTTATATATTATGAAAGTTAAAGTTAACAAAAATATCTTCAAAGTCAAAACTCTTACAGATAAATTTTCTCAAGCTAAAGGTATGATGGGAAAGAAATTTGATAATGGTTTTGACGGACTTCTATTTTTAATGGGTGGTCAGTCTCAATCTTTTTGGATGAAGAATTGTGTGATAGATTTAGATATTATAATGATTAAAAATAATAAGATAACTAAAATTCATCACAAATGTCCCCCGTGTGAAACGGAGGACTGTGACTCTTATGTTGGTAAAGGAAATATTGTTCTTGAATTGGGTGGTGGTACTTGTGAAAGGTTGGGTATTAAACCTGGAGATTCTGTTGAATATATTTTTTAATTATATTAGTATTTTAAAGTTAATCTGTATTTTAATTGATTAATGTCTCCCAACATTTCATCTCTAATGTTTAACAAATCAGTATCATATTTTTTATCTAACTGCTCCGTCATTCCTACCAAAAATTCTGTTATACCATCCAAAAAGTTTTGAACACTTAAATTTTTGATATCTTGAAACATAATTGAGAACTCTGGGTCAAACTCAACTCTTCCTTGTTTTCCCATCATAACTTCAACAAATGTATCAATATTATCCCCTAACAAATCATATATTTCACCATATGCTTTATGTTTAGCATCTCCAAATGTTTGCCAATGCAAAAACTTAAATTGAGTTTGTATCTGAATGAGTTTTAATGTTAATTCTTCTTTCATAATTATTTTATTATAAATATATCAATTAAGCTAATTGTCCAGATAATAAACCTTTAACCAATCCTTGGAATGGGTCTATTGACGGTGTTGATGTTTGAGTTGTTCCAGCACTTACAGTTTGGTCTGATTCAGTTCCGGTTCCTTCAATTTGATTTAAATCATCTTGAGATGTTGTTTGATTAACAACTTGTGAGAATTGCGGGTCGTTGGCCAATTCTTTTCTAAAATTTTCATCTTCTTTGAATTTATCTTCAAATGCTTCAAAACTTGGTAAACCAAATTTATCTAATAATTTATTTGATAATACAAAGTTTTTTACCATATTTCTACGTCCTCTTCTTGCCGGCATCACAACATTCCACCAATTAGATAACCAATTACTTGGTGCTTGACCTTTTTTAGCAATATATTGAGCTAACTTTTCATCCCTAAAGAAATTTTTAAGACCTGTACTAAGTTTACCACCAGCAGCAACTTCTCTACCAACCGCCTTAGCCGCTTGTATAGGTTTTAATTTGTTTACAACTGAAAGATGTCCCGATATAGATTTTCTCAATCCATTAGCGGCTTTCTCACCTATCCCTGGTATTCTCTCAATACCATTAATTGTTTTAGTAATTAGTGGGTCTGTCAAATGTCCTCCTATTTTTGCATATCTCGCAGCAAAATCAGGATGTTCTGCACAATATTTTGCCAAAGCTTTAGTTGAAGTCATCGCCCCTCTCCCTGCAATTCCAGCACCTTTTAATAATCTTATTATTGGTTTTGCGATGATATCACCAACAGTAGGAATCAAAGCAATTAACATTAAACCTGCGTACAAATATTCTCCTTTCCACAAATATCTCAATATCAATATAATATCTGCCACTTCACCAATCACAGGAACAAATCCCGCAACCATAAGTGCGTTTTCAATAAAGTCCTCCTTTATAATATCTTTTTCAAAATCTACTAAATTCAAATATTGTTTTTCTGTTATTAGAATTGTTGCCATTAAAACATTTTCTTATAAATATTAAAGAAAAGAAAAAAGGGTTAAACTAACCCTTCTATTTCTAATTGTTTTTTCTTCTCTATGAATAACTGAACCCTGTCTCTTGCAACTTTTGCATAGTTTTCACTTAATTCTATCCCCAACCATCGTCTATCTAATATTTCTGCCGCAACACAACTTGTACCACTACCACAGAACGGGTCAAGGACAATATCATCTTTATAAGTAAGAATCTTAATTGCTTTGGTTGGAATATCCATAGAAAATGTTGCCTTCGTCATAGGACGACTGTCGTTAAGATACTTCCACTGCCCGAATACAAGTTCCATAAAATCTTTTTTATCATCATCTTGATAAACAATCTTTTTCTTGGTTGTTCCATCTTCCATTTCAATATCCGTAGGAACACCGACCCACTGCGGGACGCCCTTAACTTTCTTAATATGTTGTTTCTTGTAAGCAAGAATAACACATTCTTTTGGGTTATACACATAAGGGCTGGACGGACTCATCCAAGAACCCCAAGCCGTGGTTTTACTTCTGTGGGGACTATCTTCTTCTAAATCAATTATACCAAAAAAACCAAAACCAATTTCTTGCATTATCTTCCACACTTCAGCAACCATAAAGATTCTTCCACCCTTCGCCTGTCTGTTAATTTCATACGGAATGTTAACAGCAATTCTACCATCATCTTTAAGAATCCTGTATGCTTGTGTGAGCCAGTCTTTACTGAACTCCTGATACTCGGTGAATTCCATATCATCATCGTGAACGTCATATTTGATTCCAACACCATAGGGAGGCGACGTGACAACTAAATCAATACATCCTTCGGGCATATTTTTCATCACATCAATACAGTTACCATTTATTATTTTGTTTGTCTCTATCATTACGTAGTTTCTATATTTTTTATTTTTCGGTAGAGATACCAAGCGGCTTTCTTTAAATCTTCAAGTTCTTTTTCGGGGTCTTTTTTTCCCGCCCTTACAAGATACTTGAGTGCGTTCCCTGTGTGGAAGTCCAATTCAAGGGCTTCAATAATCTTAATCGCTTCATATGCGTTGTCGGCTCCCCCATAATGATTCGGGTGATTAACCATTTCTTTATTTTCCATTTTTATTCCATTTTTTATTCATATACTCGTAATATCTATCCAACTTGTTTCCGTTGTATAAAAAATATACAAAATAATAATCCCAAATCCAGTCTAATTTTTTAATTATTTTTTGCATTCTTTTTAGATTTCTTATTCTCTACTTTTGTTTCTTGTGGTTCAGATACTTCTTCTGTAGATTTTTCAATACCTTTTGATTTTTTCCATTCAGTTTTGGATACATATTTCCAATACCCGTCCTTTACTTTCAAATCGGCTTCTTTATCGTCAATTCTAATGACTTTACCCACCTCAACATTCTTTGTTGGCTTAATTGCTTTTAGACACTTCATTTTGTATGTTTTTAATTGTTAATTTTATTTCTTCATCAGACATTCCTTTTGTATATAAATCATACGCCTCCGAGCTTATCTTATCCATAAAGATAAATGCCTCCGCTTTGAATAACATCTTCAAAGGTTTATTCTTTTCAAAATACTTCATTAGTATTTTTTCATCTACAATTACTTTATTAAATCCCATACCAAAATTTAGGAAAAATAAAAATTATAGTCAAACTTTTGCGGTACTAAAAACGTATGTAAGGAGTTTTCTTTTAAGAATGGGGATGATTGTCTCCTCCAACGGAAGTTCCTGTGTTAATTTAACTTCAAACACCGGTAATCTTTTAAGGAATTCAACTTCTTTCCAAGTTGATTTTGTTTCAATAATTGAGGTGAGGGTTTCTTCATTTTCATCTCCCTCGTATATCTTTTTAAGTTGTGGCTTATAATTTAATTCTCCCTTCTTTGGTTTTTTCATTTGGTATTCCCAAACAATAATCTTATTCTCAAACTTATTAAATAAAACAACAAACCCTGAACCAACAACCGCATTATCTTTATTCTTTTTTAATGAGAGTATAACATTATCATAGGCGACAGTCCATATTGATTTAGCAATATTAAATGCATCAAATAATTTTGTGTTTGAATACCTTAAAGTTTTTTCTAACTCTGGTTTCTCTTCATCACTTATGTCTCTTGGTTTTTTGGGGTACAACTCTTTGAGGAGGATTTCATCATCACAAGCCTCAAACTTCTTGTCTGTTAATAAAAGTATATTCTCTCTAATAAGGGACTGCGTATTTGCAATATGAAGTGATAATTCAACAAAATCAGGATAAATCCTGAAACTATCAAAGTTTGTTCCGCATTTTTTAAGGTAATCTAACAGAGTATATTTGTTATATTCAAAATCTATTGGTTCTTTGAACATCCATTCTGGATTGAGCTTAAATGATATTTTCTTTTTCCTTGCCATAACAAAATATAATACATATTTCTATGATGGTGAATATTAATTTAACCTGATAATCCAATATGTTGTTCCTTCAACTGTAACTTCATCAGCATTTCCATCATAACTACTTAATGTGTGTCCGTAACCATCAGCGTCAATAACTCCTTCAATAAACTCACGTTTATCAATAAAATTATCTATATCTAAACCCATTTCTCTTAACCAATCCATCGGGTCGTATGCCGCATCTTTTGCCAATTCTTCCGCTTTATCTTCTATTAAATCATCAGGATATTCACCCTCTGGGTCATTTTCAATATCTTCAATTTCAGTATCTATCTCATCTAATTCATCATTTAATTCACTAACCTTGTCTTCTAACTCGCTAATTTCATCCTCATCTTCCATATCAGACATTCTACCTTCAAGAGAACTTATCATAATTCCAATTCTCTCTTTTCTTGTATTGTATTGTAAAATTCTATCTTCTTGTTCTCTTGATAATTCTCTTTGGTTTTCATCAAAATAACTTTCAGGACTGTTTCTAACATCATCATAATAAAAGTCATATGCAAAGTCCTTAACTTGTTCTTGACTAATATAATCCTCTGCAAATCCTTTAGAGAATCCTTCGTAACCAATATCATCTATAAGACTCTCAACATAATCATAACAACTACTTTTTATTTCATCTTCATCTCCAACCGCATATTCTCTACCATCTAAATCTGCACTATTTATAACTTCAAAACTTTGTAAATCATAGTGTCCACCAACAGGAATAATGTTATATACATCTATCTTTTCTTCCAATTCTGTTAATTCATCTTCCAAATCACTTATTTCATCTAATAAATCTGTATCTGCGTCTTCTCCGGCATCATACTCGGCATTTAATCTTTCAATTTCATCTTTCAATCTTTGTATTTCAATTCTATCTTCATTAGTCAAAGCACTAACATCACTTGTATCAACCAACCAATCTAATAAAGCGTGTGCCTTTAATCCCAAATCAGGACAATCAGGACCCAGTTCCCACTCACCATCTAATCTTCTTTCATTCGCCTCTGCGGTTTTTCTGTCTAATATTCTTTGGGATTCTATTCTTGCTAACCTTTCTCTTTCTTTTTTTGCCAATTCCTTATCTCTGAATATTTTTAATTGTTCAGCAAACTCTTGTTCCAAATATTGATTGATACTTTCACTAACTTTATCAAATTCGTCTTTCCCTATTATTCCCCATATTTGTGGTATGGAATCATCTTTTGCATCCCAAAAACTCTCCGACCCATCAAAATTTCTGAGGATGGCGATTTTATAAAATGGGTCTGAACTCTGTTTTGTCTTATCTATAATATAAAATAACTTACCTTCTGTATTATATCTTCTAAAATGTTCGTCTCCTGTTGCTGACGTACACCACTTTGTTCCTCTACCATAATAACAGGACGCTTCGTGAGTTAATGGGTTAACCACATAAAATCTATTATCATTAAAAACAACATTACCACCTTCGTGTTTCTCAACTTCTCTTCTTGTTGTGTTATTATATTGTTCTATTGCACTTGTAAGTTGTTCTAAACTCTTATACTGGTTAATATCTGTTTGTGGTAAGTTATGTGAGATTTTATCAAAATTATTTAATGCCGCAACCAATTTTCCGTAATTCTCATCAAAATTAACTGCATCAAAGTTTCTACCAACCCACTCCAAATACTTGGGTGTTACCATATTAACAATTCTCTCTACATTCTGTGCCCCATACTTCTGTGTATATTTGGTTTTAAAGTCATCAACTCTACCTTCAATTAAAATTTTAGAAAATTTCATATTCTTTTTATTTAATAAATAGTTTTATCCTGATATAATTGCAAATGTACTATATTTATTATTATGGGATGCGGAATATATAAAATAACTAACACCAAAAATAATAAAATATACATAGGAAGTTCTGTGAATATTAAAAAAAGAAAAGAAAAACATTTTTGGATGTTACAAAAAAAAATTCACGATAATAAATTCCTTCAGAGTTCTTATGATAGAGATGGTAAAGAAAATTTTATTTTTGATATTATAGAAATGTGCGATAAAAAAGATTTAGTTGAAAAAGAAAATTATTATATTATAGAAAATAAAACTAACGATATGAAATTTGGATATAATTTATGTCTTGTTAGTAATAGTAGAAGAAATGTATTAACAGACAAAACCAAGATTCAACTTTCAAAATATAATTTAAAGAAAAATAATAATTTTGAAAAATTTGCATTAATAAATATAGAAACTGAAAGAGAATATATATTTGAAACTTTATTTGAGGCTGCAAACTATTTATATGATAATGGATTTACTAAAGCAAGTTTAAGGAATATTAGAATGAAATTATCAAGTAGTTTAAGAGGTAAAGAAGTCAATTGTGGTGGAAAAAGTAAATGTATTCGTAAAACTTGTTACAAACATAAATTCAAAATAATAAACTAAAATTAAAATTTAAAACTATGGCTTGTGGCTGCAAAGGCAATCAAAATCCACCACCTCCTCCACCCCCTCAACCAAATCCTGCACCTAAACAGGATAGGGTGATTAGTGAGGACGTAAAATCTTCAATTAAAAAAACAATTGAGAAGTATTATAACGTTAACAAAACACAAAAATAATACTTAAAAACTTATGTGGTGAAGGAGCGCGAAAAACGCTCCTTTTTTTATATTTATATGTTATGAAGTTTTTAATAACAGAAAATCAAATGAGAAGATTGGAGTTTAAGTATTTGGATTACTTATTTGGGGATATGTATGAAGTTAAGTCAAAACATTATCCTAATTCTAGATTTTGGAAGAAAGGTGATAAGGTTGTATTAGAATTGGTAAAATTAGACAGATTATGGGTTTTACATTCAATTTGGAATGATATTTCCAATATGTTTTCTTTGGAAAATCGCGAAACTCAACAACTTATAAAGGAATGGGTGGAACAACATTTAGAATTGGGGGGAATCACACCACCGCCTGCCGAACCCAAATTATCCTGGTGGTGGAACAACATTTAAAATTATGAAATACATTATAACAGAAAATCAAATGAGAAGATTGGAGTTTAAGTATTTGAATTACTTATTTGATGACATATATGAAGTTGAATCGGCAAAATATAAGCACTCTAAATTTTGGAAAAAAGATGATGAGGTGATGTTAGAATTGGAAAAATCAGGTGATTTGTGGGTTTTACGTTCAATTTGGAGTGATATTTCCAATATGTTTTCATTAAATTATTATGAAACTCAACAACTTATAAAAGACTGGATGGAACAACGTTTAGGGTTGGTGGGGGTCACACCCAACAGCTTAATCAAGACTGGCATGACTTTGATGGAACAACGTTTAGGGTTGGTGGGAATTATACCCTTAATACCAATTTAACTTTACGTTTATAGGTGGAACAACGTTTAATATAAAAATTATGAAGTTTTTAATAACAGAAAATCAAATGAGAAGATTGGAGTTTAAGTATTTGGATTACTTATTTGAGGATATGTATGAAGTGGAATCAAAAAAATATCCTGATGTAAGATATTTTATAAAAGATAATAAGGAGATATTGTTAGAATTGGAAAAATCAGGTAGGTTGTATGTTTCAAATAGAATTTGGAAAGATATTAAAAATATGTTTTCATTGGATTCTTATGAAGTACAACAACTTATAAAGGAATGGGTGGAACAACATTTAGAATTGGAGGGAATTATACCCTTAATACCAATTTAACTTTACGTTTATAGGTGGAACAACGTTTAATATAAAAATTATGAAGATTTTAATAACAGAGAATCAAATGAGGAAATTAGAGTTTAAGTATTTGGATTACTTATTTGGGGATATGTATGAAGTTGAATCGGCAAAATATAAGCACTCTAAATTTTGGAAAAAAGATGATGAGGTGATGTTAGAATTGGAAAAATCAGGTGAGATGAGAGTTCCATTCTCAATTTGGCGTAATATATCAAATATGTTTTCGTTAGATTATGATGAAACTAAACAACTTATAAAAGACTGGGTGGAACAACATTTAGAGTTGGAGGGAATCACACCTGATTTTAGAGAAACATATGACTTTTTTAGGTGGAAAAACATTTAATATAAAAAATTATGAGAAATATTGATGATATAGTTGAAAGGTTTAATGATGGCGATTATAGTGTTTTAGAATACTTCGGTGGTGATTATCAAACTTTTTTTAAATTTTTGGAAAGAAGAAATAAACTAATTGATATAGACCCAAAAGGTTCTCTCGCAGATGAATATCAAAATGAATTATTAATTTATTTTCACAATACAAACATTGATGTATTCCATCATTGGTGTAATGACTTATTAAATGATGTAGAGTTTGTTGATGGGAAACCATATATCGTTAGTGACCCAGGATATTTTTCAGTCCTATTTTGTGATAGTAGAGATGTTAGTATAGAAACAATAGACAACATATTATCGGGTGATTTAGATTTTGATTGGCATAGTTATGATATTGATATATATGATAATGTTATTCACGAATTAAATATAGAAAATCTTCGTAAACTCAAAGAAATTTTTATTAGAGAACTTTCAGGAAAAGAAATTGAATATGATGGTGAGTCCTTTGAAGTAACCAGCGAAAATATAGATGAGATATTCAGAGATAGTGATATTGTAAAACTAATACTTAATGATGAACTTTCTAACATAGAATCCGAATTGAATAGTTTATATTTTAGTGCCGAACAAAGTGCCTTATCAGATGATTATTATGAAGAAGTTTGGGATAAACTTGACGAGTTTTTCTATACAGGTGATAGAAAATGGGTTTCAGTTAAAAGAGGTTATAGTTGGGATAAAGATGGTAGTAAAAAAGATAGATTTGTTGATATGATTAGAATACCAATAAGAGATTTTGATAGATTTATTATTGATTATCTTGATAATAATAAAAAATATAGTAATTCAACTCTTGAATATCACGGAAGCTATATTGACTTGCTTAAAGATGCTGGTGATTGTTTAAGAGTTAGATTTCCTGACTACTCAGATTATAGAAAAGTTGAAAATAATATTAATGAAATGTTTGGTGACTATATCTCCTAAAAACTATTTAATTATATTTTAATTTTTAGTAAGTTTCTAAAAAATTATTATTATGATATTAAAATCACCTAATAGCAGAACGGCAATTGTAAATTTATTTGCCGATTTCATTTTATCAAAAATACCAAATAAAAAACATACGATTATTCAGGTTGCAGATTGTATTAATTTCTTTGTTATTAAAGGAAAAACATCTTATGGTGATGTATTAAATATGGGAGAAATCCTTGATGAATTTAAAACAAAAATTAATTTACCTGACGGGAGAAAACTTACTCACACAATAGATTTAATTGAATATAATATTGAGATGACCGAACCAGAACAAATCATTCACAACTATTATAATACAATTAACTGTTCTTATAATGGTAATCAAATTGAGAGCTTTATTTCGGACAACACCACCTCTTATGGTGATGATTACTATTTAAATACGATTAAAGACAATACGAACCTTATAGCAACCTCCGAGTTCCCCCACGGGTATTCTCTATCACAAGGAAGATTATTTTATTACTACGGGAAGTATATTATGTATAACATCCCAACCAACTATCCTGTGGTTGAATTAACGATGTGTATCAGTAAAGATGAAGATAAGTTTTTTGTATATGATGGATTCTATAAGAATGAAGATAATAGATTACGCTCCGCAATTTTAGATATGTTTGATTTTGATATGACTTGGATTGAGTCAGAACTAAAAAAAGTGGATTGGACTATTGAAGTTACCAACCCACTTTCTGAATATGATTTTTTGAATAAAAAAGTTAAAGATTTCTTATTTACATAAGGTGTCCCTTAATAATATCCACCGCTTCCGTAAGTTCATTATAGTTTCTTTCGGGGGCATAAAGGAATGATTCGTGTTCCTCTTCAGTACCTTCAATTATTAAAAGTGCCGGAACCATATCATTATCTGTGATTTCCGAGAAAAGATTATACTCTTCCTCATACTCATCAATATCCCTATCAAAAAACTCAATACCTTCGTTTACCAACATATCTTTAAAATCTTGGCAAAACGGACAATTTTTCATCGTATAAACAACAACGGATAAGTTTTTCATATTAAATTATTTGACCTGCAACCGATTTTATTTGTTCTTCTCTGAGAACACCTGTGCTATGATATACTTCTTTACCACCACTAAATCCTTTGATTGTTGGGACACTTCTTATTCCAAGTTCATTTACCGCAAAATCTTTATCATTTTCAATATTGAAAAGATATAATTTGGTTCCGTCAGATTCCTTCATTTCTTTTGCAACCTTTTCAAACCAAGGTTTCATAACTTTACAGGGTCCGCACCAACTGGCGAAGCAGTCAACTAAAATTTTTTCCCCACTTTTAATTTTTTCTTTTAATTCTTGTGATGTAATTTCCATATTTTTTTTATTTTGTTAATAAGTTTACAAATGGTTTAATGAATATCAATAGTTCATTATGTTGCTCTTGTCTATAATATATATCAACATCAATTATATTTTTGTGTAATGAATGTCTCCTTATAAATAGATAGAACCCTTGTTTAGTTTTTAAAATAATATCTTTCCACATAAATTTACCACCACTATAACCAGAAGTCATAAACAAAGTTTCATACTTTGTTATGTCTAATTTTTCATCGGTCAATTGAATATCATCAATTGAAACTTTTGATAGAGGTGCGGTAGCTTTCTCTATGTGTTTAATATAATAATGTTTATCCATAATTAAAAATCTATATACATACTACTATAACTTGCATCAATACCCTCAACATTCCAAACTAATCTATTGTCCTTCCACTCTGAATCTGAAAATAACTCAACCCCGTTGGTACAAACTTTTTTAAGTTTCACCGTATCAAACCTTTTGTCTTTCACAATCTTATTCATTCTCTCATTAAGTATTTCAACAGGTTTATACCACTCCGAAGTTAAAGAACCATTAAATCTTCCAAGACACTGAACGTTTTTTACCTTAATTTTATCTTCTTCTTTTGATAACTGATATTCAATTGTCGCTCTACTATCAGATTCAACATCTCCTTTTCTAAATGAAACAATAATTGAACTAACTCTTCCTACATATCCTTTAACACAATTTGATTGTTGTTGACTCTCATTATTATATAAAGATGAGTTTGTTAATAAAACGGGATAATACGTTTCGCCCTCACAGGTTATTGGTTTTACAACCTCATTCATCATATATTCAGGATATATTCTGTAATAAGTTCCTTGAGTGTAGTGTTGTAATTTATCCGTCCAATCCAAATGCTCTTGTCTAAATTCAGTAATAGATGTTGAATACCATCTTACTTCTTCCTCCCCAAATGTTTTTAATCTAACATAAGTGATTACGTGGTCAAAGTAAGTGTTATAATCCAACTGCTCATTCAGAACTAACTCAAACATACTGAAAGCTCTTTTTAGTTCATCTGGCGAGAATATTTCTCTACCTGTCGTTGTTGGTCTATTCCAAGTAGCCCCCCTGAAATTTAAACACTTTAAAAGAATATCTTCATTTTGGTTTACCCAATCTTCTCCAAAGAAATTAATAGCGTTTTTATACATTCCAAGATTTATGTTCTCACATATATGAAGAGCCTTTCTTAATTTCTTTCCCGTTATATTATGAAATTTCATAAATGAATCCACCAACTTCATATCATTTTTTCGAAGTATCTTTAAATTTGGAACTTGTAATTCTGAATTTAAAAACACACCGAAGTTGTTTGGGAATTTAATATTCCTTTTCATCATATAGTATCTATACAACCTTTCCCCGTGACTTAACTTTGTTTCATTATTACCATCAATAGTTTCAAAAAACTTATTTAAAGCCGAATTCATAATCAAATCGGTATTAGAATTCTCATAATTTTTTACAAAATGATTTAACAAACTTCTCGTTTGATATTTAAAGTTATTGAAAAAATCAAAATGAAATGAATTTTTTCTTATTCTTCTTGAGAACTTTCTTTTTTTCTGGTAGTTGTGAAGAAAACCGCAGTATATATCACCTGTTATTGTGTTAATTGTAACATAATCAACATTTTTAGATTTTGTAAAATATTTAGTTCCGACCCTCCTAGTCTGATGTGAATGAAATAATTTTATAGATAATTTATGTCCTTCTTGTTCCACAACAAGCAATAAGTTGTGTCTAAAAACACCCCATAAAGGATTTGCAAAATTATCCACAAACGCCTTTTCAGTTAAGTGATTGGACTTAAATGTGAATTCGGTATTAACCTTTTTTTTACCTCTATGCTCATAATTAGGATTACTTGTTTTATTATAAAACATACTATCCGCAAGTACCGTATAAGGTAGATACTCCGTGCAATCGTATTTAGCAAAACTAACTTTATATAGCTCTTTTCTCATAATAACAAAGATAATAAATTAAATTGAAATGGGGACATAATGTCCCCACTTTTTTAGCAATAAGTTTCTGCAAGTTCCCAAAGTTGTGTGTTAACCTTTTGGAGTGATGAGATGTTTTTAAGTTCTCTCATAGTAGTAAATCTACCCTTTTGAGTGTGGTAAGATATACCCCCACGAACAAACTTCTCCTGAACTCTGTTAAACACATTCCACACAGATTGTTTAGAATCCTCAACTCTAACCGGTCTTACCAACTCTTCAATACTTAAAGAACTTGGAACTGAACCAGGAATCCAACGGATGATTTTCGCCTTAGTTCCGAAGTCATTAACCTGTTCATCAGTCATAATGGTTGAGTTCATTTTACCCATAGCATTTCCAATTAAAGGTAGGTTCTCTGCGAACTCATCGGTTAATCTACGAACATCACCCATATCAACTTTCATATGACGAACTCTGATTGATGATGCAATTCCCGTTGGAACCGTAAGTCCGTTGGAACATACTAATCTGTGGAGTCCGGCACCAATATTAAGGCTTGAAAGTCCGTTGTGGGAGTTTCTGATAATTGCCTCAACAAGTGAATCTCCAACTTGTGGAAGTGCTCCGTTTCTTAATCTAACTTCGTGAATACCGTAGGGGTTATTACCCATTTGTTTAGCACTTGAGATTTCCCAACCTTCTCTCTGAAAACCTTCAAGGATTTCAACGGTTGGTGCTAAATTGTATTTCTGTGTAAGCTTCGGTGAAGCCTGTGTGGTGAAAACTGCGGGTGCTTGTGCCCTTACTTGTTCTAATGTTATAGACATATGATTTTGATTTAGAACACAAAGATAATTGGTTCTATTCAAACTGCCAAATTAATTTAAAGAATATTCTCCAAAAATTGTAGGAATTATTACATTAGAATTATTTTCAATACGTAGTGGGTTTCCGTTAATCTCCAAACAAACATCGATTAGTTGTTGTCTTGTTAAACTAATCTCATCCCCTTTCTCTGAATTTGTTATGGCAACTTCTCTTAATTTAACAAAAAACTCATCCTTCTTTGTTAAAGGAACTAAATTAATAAGTTCTTCAGGATTATCCTTGAAGAACTTTAAAATGCTGCTCATATAAATTTCAACATCCACATTCATATGTAAAATTTTTAATCTTCGTCTTCGGTGAAATCCCACATTCCATTACCAAAATCCGCACCCTTATCTCTAATTTCTTGTGGAACATCTAAATTAGGACATTCTTTAGCATTTAAGAATACTAATTCAGGTAAATTTACAATACAACCTGGAACGGTTCTTAATTTAGGATTGTTTTGAACTGTAAGGAACCTTAATTTTTTCAAATTACAAACTGTTTCAGGTAAACTATCAATACAGTTTTCAAAATGTAAGAAATTTAAATTGCTAAATCTATCAATATCATCAGGAATATGAATTATAATATCATTTTTCTCATTATTTTTGATTGTAAGTGTTTCTAAACTTGTTGGTAAGTTCTCAAACAAATCGTGAATACCGTAAAGTCCAACAAATTTACCAATTGCTCCGTGACTAAAACTATCAATTTTCAAACTAGTTCCATCAAGAGTTAAACCTCTTGCGAATTCAGGTTTAAAGAAATCTTTAAGTTCAGACATTTCACCATTAAGTAATTTAACCAAATCAACTCCGTGGTCAGCAACATCCATAAACTGATTAGATGGAAAATGGAATTGATACCTTGTTGCAGGTAATCCGCTTGATTCACCTCTTTTACCCTCCCATTGGTTAGGTATTACAACATATAATGGGCCGTCTTTAATATATCTACTAAACCAATCTAAACCAGGTGAAGATGTACACCATCTTGTCTCACCCTTACTTGGTTCAAGGTAATTACCACCATAGAAACAAGCCGCGTCCTTACCCAATTTTCCTTTATCTTCAATTTTTGCAACAGTCCATTTATCACCTCTGTATGCAATCTCACCACCAGGATGTTCGTAAGTTTCTGATGCAGCTTTTTTCTCTTCTTTACTTGCTTTAGTTTTTTCTAATGAAAAATCTTTAACCAATTCATAAAGAGATTGAACAGTCAATTTATTAACATCTCTACTTTCCTGTGGAATTCTGCTTTTAAATCTTTCAAACTTTTTCAAGTCATTTGTAACTTTATACAAATCCTCAAGGAATGTTGCTTGAGCTTGTTTCAACTCTCTTTCATACATAGGAGTACCTTTTTCAGCCTCCGTTGGGATTGATAGGTATTGTTTGATTAACCAAGGAACGTAACTTCCGGCTTTAACTTTCTCAAGTTCATTCTTATCTTGTGTATCTAAATCAATATCATTAAGATTAGTGCCTGGGTCAGCTTTAACCAATTCATTGTAAACCTCCTTAGTCATAAGTGGTTTTAACTTCTTACCTTCCTTATTAGTTAAAGGTTTGGTTACTTTTTCTAAATTAATTAGATACTTCGATTGAGCCTCTAAAATGATGTTTTTTAAAAGATTTGTAAATTTCATTACTGAATTATTTTATTATAAATATATTGAGAATGCAAAAATACTTAAAAATTCAATATGAATAGCTCTTCTCCCATATTTTGTTTTGTATTTTTTTTGGCGGCAGCCGCTTTAGCAAATAATTTTCTTTCCCACCTATATACATTTTCAGGGAACCAAGTGTGTAAATCAGGGAAATCATAATACGACATACCAAATTTACCTTTTACTTGTTGTAAAACATTTGCCAATCTTTCGTGGTCTTGTCTATCAAAATCGTGGTTGGAATAATAATTTTCTGTTTTATAATAGGGGGCATCAACATAATGAAAAGTTGTTGGTGAATCATATTTAATAATTAAATCCTCAAAATCCATATTCTCAACATCCGTAATCTTTAAGAAATGTTCCACCCAATCAGGTTTACTTAATTTATCTCTAAATGAGAGATATTTGCAACGATACTTACCTTTTAAGTCAATAAATGAAGATGTTTCAGGTTTACTTCCACTAAAAACTTGAGTAACAATATAAACGTATTTTGCCGCTGTTAAGTAATCAGGGGAATTTGTTGTAAATCCTGAATTAAATACCTCCGACTGATATTCTAAAAATCTATTCCTGAAGTCTTCCGGTGTGTTAGAAACCCCTATTTGTTGTACGGGTATACTATCTAACGCCCTCTGTAATTCAGAGGGATTTTGGACACATTTAAATAGATTATAATTGAGGGGGTTGAAGTCATTATAGACAATCTTTTTAAGATTTGGATACTTACTTAAATCCATATTAAAGTAGCACCACATCATTCCCCCAAAACTTTCAGTCATTATTTCCATATCTTGTGGATAGTAATCCACTAACCAAGCACCTATTCGGCTCTTACCTCCAATCCAACTTAACATATTATTATTTTTTAAAAATATAATAAAAAAAAATCAGAAAGGCAAATTATTTACAAGATTTTAATTACAATTTATATTTCATATTATGGAAAAAGAAAAAAAATGCAGTAGTTGCAAAAAAGAAAAATTAGACATTAAAGAATGGGGTTTGATTGTATTAGGTTTCTATATGTTAGGAACATCTATCTACGGAACAATTCACCTCATTAAACATTTGATGGGTTAATTTCTTTCAAACCTTACGTGGAGTTTAACATACATATCTCCCCCATTATATCCCTTACCTTTTAATCTCAAAGGCTTTGAGCTATCAAATAGTTTTGGAGCCGTGGTGTTTAAATCTCCACTTGGGTGTGGAATTCTATATGTCTCACTATTGGCTTCTTCCAAATTAAGATATAAGTTATAAATTAAATCATTATTCATCTTCTCATACCCGTCTTGAGGTTCAAGTTCAACTTGGATTACCAAATCACCATACGCGCCATTATTATAATCACCATAACTCTGTAGTTTCATATACTGCCCGTTATCAGAACCCACAGGTATTTTAATGTTTATCTCTTGTGCCTCAGATTTTGTTCCCTTTCCATTACATTTATTACATCTATGAACTAACGTATATCCTCTACCACCACAAGTATCACAAGCACTTCTAACTTGTTGAACCATAAACCCTGTTCCAAATGTTTTAACAACAAACCCACTACCTCTACAGGTTCCGCACGCTTGTTGTTCTCCACCACCTCCAAGACAACCCATACACTGAGTTTCCTTAACATAATGGATAGTTCTCTCCGAACCCAAATAAGATTCAATTGGATTTATTTTTAGTTTTATAATCTTTGGGGGCGCGGTTGGTTGTCTTCTCTGTTGAGCGAAAGGATTTCCCCCACCAAACATACTTGCAAACAAATCCTCAAATCCTGTTCCACCATACGGGTTATTCTTTTGATTATTATATTGAGCCTTTTTTTGTTCATCACCGAGCACTTCATAAGCTTCATTAATCTCTTTAAACTTGTTTTCATCCCCACCTTTATCAGGGTGATATTGAACTGCAAGTTTCCTATATGCTTTTTTTATTTCTTCTGGAGAAGAATTCTCTTCAATTCCTAAAATTTCATAGTAATTTTTCATAATGGAATATAACTTTTTTGTTACCTTGTTTAAGAATAAAACTAAAAAACGAATAATAAAGAAATTCGTAACTTATACCAAGGCTAAATCATTTTATACAAAGATAAAAAATGAAAGTGATAAAGTCATCTTTTCTAAAGAAGTTGAGAACGGTAAAGATTGTAAATTTGAAATTGGTTTAATTGAATTAAGTTCAAAACAGTTATTCCCAATCTATATGACTGATGAGATGGGTAGGAATGTTAAAGTGAAACTTGAAGATGATAATATGACTCTTGTTGAGATAACCCCATATAAGATGGAGGAGTTATTATATGATATTCAAACCGAAGAGAAAATTGATACTCACATCCTGATTAAAAAATACATAAAAGGTGATGGTGTTAAAATGATTTCAACCCTTCATAATAAAATTATAATTCAACAGGATGAAAAATTCAGTATGTTCTCTTTAAAGAACGAACAAGAATCCAGTAGATTTATTGATTGTCTAACATCGCATTTCTTTAAGATAAAAAGAATGGATTGTATTTTTGTGAAAGATTATTCCTCCGCACAGAGAAAATATTTGTTTGAATTACTTGAAAAATTTGGGGTAGATAAAAAAGTATTATACAGGAAGTTTACAACATATCCTCGTTCAAAATAAAAATTAAGTCAGTCCCTGACATATCTATTGTAAATTGTTTGTGGTGTCTATCAATCTCTCTAAAGTGATTAATCATCTTAACATACTCTTCCTTATTTAATTCAAATACAACAGATGATTTACCTCTAAATAATGTTTGCAGCGAATCAGCAATTAATGCCAATTTTTCTAACTCCCCAGGAGCGCTATTTTTATTCTCTGCCATAATGTTAGTTTTACTTCTTTTGGTTGTTCAAAAAGGTCCTCTTTTTTTAAACCCTTAATTTCACTTATAAATTTTTGCTTGGTTGACTTTATTTCTAAATTATCCCTTTGCATCTCCTTGTCCAGCCAATTCAAGATTTGTTGTTTCTTCTGTGTCATCTTCTAAAGAATTTTCGTCATAATCATTTTCAAAATCAAAATATAGTTTTTGTAACTTATCTAAATCTGTTTTCTCAAAAGTAGATTTTAACCTATCTACCGTATCTTTAAATAGTCTTTCTTTAATCTCCTTCTCCTTATTAACCTTAATAACCTTTTGGATTCTTGAGAGACATAAATCAATCTCTGTCTCATCAATTTTTGATACAAAGGACAAACCTTTTAAATTTTCAATCCCAACATCAAAAGGGACAATTTGACTCTCCTCCATAACACTTTTAATCATCACCCATTTAACGGGGAATTTCATATCAAAACTCAAATAGTTTTCAAGTTTTCTTATTGAATGTATGTAGTCAATATATGGTAGTAATTCTTTATAGATACTCATTATTTAAAAATATAAGTTGTAATATAACTGATTGATGTTCCTAATAAAATAAGCTCCCTGTCACTTAAATAAAGTGGTTTAGGCTCTCTTTGTAACAGGGTGCTCGTTAATTTACCCAAACTTCTTAACAAGATTAGGCTTGAGAAAACGAATAAAAAGAAAAATAAATTTTCTATATTAAGCATTTTCAGTTGTTTTTCTGTTTTCAAGAATCTCACCTCTTAATGTCTGTAAAAGAGCTTTAAGTTCTTGAGCACTTTTTCTTGCTCTTGTCCCTGCACTTTTATTTCCTGCGTAAAATTTAGTTACGTCTAAAGAAAGAGTTTCTGTTAAAACTTTGATTTGTTCTAATGTTTCCATTTTAATTGTTTTTTTAAATTTTAATTTTTTTATTGCTGGTGTAAATAGAAATGAGGTTTTTACTCAAAATTTTTTTCCATCAAGTTATAAAGTTCTGTGAGAATATCCAAATCAGATTTGCTAAACGGTTTGTCCAAACTAAAAACATCGTCCAAAAAACTTGGTATGGCAGTTTTTATATTTTTTTCTTTTGAGTTGTAAAATGTATCAAGAAAAAAAGATTTTAAATAATCTTTGTATGTACCTTCAGATTTTATTAATATATTTTCCTTTCTAAAATATTCCACAAGTTTCTTCCAACACCATTCAAAATGTTTCCCATTATCATCTTCAGATAATATAATTTTAGTTTCGCTATTTTCATCCCCTAAATAGGTATCCAATACGATTTGATGTAGAGACTTAAATATGTCTCCACATAGCTCAATCTTCTCATAACTCATATTATGAACGTTGAACCATACTATCACCTCATCGGGGGGAACAGGCTTTGCCATCCAATTAAAAAAATTCTCCATAGTTTTCTATGGAGAATATAATTAAATTATTTCAAATGTATATTTTATTGTGTCTTCTTATTGTAAGAAATAAGGTTTTTCATTTTTTCCATTTCCTCATTTATTACTTTTTGAGATTTAGTTTCTGATTCTTCAACTTTATCAATAATTGATTGTGCGGTTTTTCCTTTTCCATAATTTAAATTACCTTTTTTAGTTTGGTCACCCGCAACTTCTCTTGTGTCTTGTGGGTATCTCTTATAAGAAGATTTCATTTGTTCCTGTCCATAATAATTATTTTTATAATTATTCATAAATTTTTCACCAACTTCACTTGGAACAACATTACCTAACGCCTTACCACTTTCATCAACTTCTGCATTACCTGTTTTTGAATTACCTTTAAGGTACATTTCAATTTTTTCGTCTTCGGGTTTAATTTCATCATAAACCAAATTAGTCATACCTGGATATGCAAAAGCATCAATGTATTCGTCTACTGCATCTGATTTATGATAAGCCTTGGTATCGTCTTTTTCTTTTTGTCCATTTCCTTCAGGGAATTTGTCGGTATTCATTTCAAATTTAATTTTTGAACCATCCTTTAGGTAATCAGTTATTTTTTTAGTTACAGATGAGATATAATCATCGTTTTCTTTTTTACTACCATCTTGAGCTTTTTTAGTTTTAGCCAATCCCGATACGTATTTTTTACTGATATTATCTTTTAATTTTTCTGTAACTTTTGAAACTTTAACATCTTCTTCTTTTTGTTTTTTCTCTTCGACAATAATTTTTTCAATCATATCAATAAGTTCATCTTCGGTTAAAGTTAAGTTTGAACTTTCTTTAAGACTTTTAAGATTAAGAGCTAAATTAACTTGTTTAAGTAATTTTAAATCTGATGCCGATAATTTTTTATCTCCTTTAGATTTACCTTCTAATTCTTTTTTCAAAGATTTTAATTTTGCAACAGGTATTTTATCTCCTTCAGGAACACCTAATTTCTTATGTAATGCACCTTTATGCATTTTTGTTTTTTGAATCCATTTTTCTTTACCTTCTCTTACAGGGTAAGTTTCTCCATCAACTTCAAAACTATCTTTGTGTTGTTTTCTTGCTTTTTCTAATGCACCTGAAAATGCGTTACCTTCTTCCACTTCTTCATCAAATTCTTTGTTTTTCCCAAACCCTAATTTATTTTTTAATCTACTCATAAATGAAGGTTTTTTATCATCATCGCTCATATCACTTTTTGTATCTTCAAAATCATTTTTATTAGATTGTTGTTTTTCTCTAAGTTTGTCTATTTCATATCTATGTAAAAGTTCATCCATATCATTATCACTTGGAGAATGATTACCATATTCATCTAACTCTTCCCAAGATTCATCAACTTCTTTTTTAAAGGATTTTTTTTGTCTTAACTTTTTAAAATCTGCTGCGGTTAATTTACCTTTTGGTTCTGCAACATCTAATTTATTTTGACCACCTTTGAGACTTTCTAAAACAACAAAAACTTTTTTATCAATCTCTTCGTTAAGAATTTTCTCAACCAATTTATCTATTTTATTTTGATATGTACTCATTTTTCTTTTTATTATAAATATCTTTATTTATTTAATTTTTCATATTCATATTCCAAAATCGCTTTTATTGTAGTCTCATTCAAATTAAATTTTTCTGAAACACTTTTTATTGCATCTCTTACACTTTCATTCTGATAAATGTTAAGTGCTTTAATATCTCCTTGATTACAATATGGAAATTTTTTACATTTTTTCTTGACTGATACAAATGCACCTCCAGGAATCTGTGTTTTAGATTTACCTCTCCAATCTTTTGCCTTAGTTGATTTTGCCCAAGCCGCGGGTGTTGCATAAGCGCCAACAGAACCTGAACCTGTTGCCTCAGTTGCTTCAATTTTTTTAGCCTCGGCATTTTCTGCATTACTCCTTCTAAGAAACTCACTATCCGCAAATGCAATAGGTCCTTCAAACGCACCTACTCCACCACCTGAACTTGTTGCCTCTTTTGTTTCACTTTTCTTTTTCTTACCTTGACAGTGAGCCCTTTCACTAAACCCTTTAGGGTGACTACAATTAATACTTTTTTTATACTTTTCGCTCCATTTTTCTTCTATCTCACCATCTTCTTTAACCATATCCTTATATTTGATATTATCCAACATAATGTCGGTATTCAAATTAGGAAGACTTGAAAATGCTTTATCGAGCGATTTTTTAAACATTTCTTTTTGATTTTCCATTTTAAGCGTTTTTTAGTCTTGGTTCCCAATAACTTCTATTCATCCACATAAATTGATAAAATTCACGGAACATTTTTAATGTTATTTCTTTCATTTCACCTTCAAGTTTACCTCTTTTAACATCTTTCAATATTTTTTCCATAAACTTATCCTCAAATTGTTTAATTGTATTTGCATCCATAAAGTTTCTTATTTCTTTACGAATTAAAACTTCAATCTCTTTAGTTTCTGAACTAGTTAGTGCCATTATTTAGTTATTATAAAATAAGTTAATGTTCCAATTATCATAGTTGAGAACACTTTAGTGAAAATATTTCTTGACTTCATAGCCTTCAGACTTTTTTCAACTTCGGTTGAGTGTGTTTGTAAGATAGCATATTGTTTAGTTTGCTCACTAATTACTCTGTTATAATTAACTTCTTTCTCATTCATTTTTAAAATGATACTATCTTTCAAAGAAACTTTTAGTTGTGTTTCTTCTAATTCTTTTAAAGTTAATTTTAACTCTTCTTTTGCTTGGTCTCCGCTTATTAAATCTTTAGCGATTAACTTAACAATTGGAGCAGGAAAACACTTAGTTGGGATAATAGTATCTTTTTGCGAAAATGCTATCAAGCTCAGTATCATTGTAAGTGTCAACAGCGTTAATTTTTTCATGATAAATTTGTTTTACTATTGTTTTTTGTTGTTTTATGTTTGAGATTTTAACATCTGTTTGTAAGATGTCGTCATTTAAATTTTTAATCTCTTGATATAAGATTTCTTGTTTCTTTTCAACGTTCTCAATAACTTTGGTTAAAGAATCAATATCTTTCTTATAACTATTATCAATTTTTGTACTCGCACTTGGTTTTAATAAAAACCAAATAACATAGATTATTCCTAATAAGATTACTAATTTGAATACACTATCAAACGTATCTTTTAATCCTGTTTTGTTTTCTTTCTGGATGCTACTATTTTCGACCATTTTGATTTAAATTTTTCGTAATATTTTTGTAGTTTATTTATCATATCAAGGAACTCGGGGTCTACCTTGACTGCATTTCCGTTAATATAAATACCATTATTTTCACCAATTGTAAAAATAAAATCCATATCCTGGTCTATAATTTTACCAGACCATTCAACGTTATTAGTATAAACATTTAATTCGTTAAAATCAACTAGGTCAGAAACTTCTTCAATAAATTCATCCATAGTTTCTTGGAAAGCTAATTTATCGTCACTAGTTATTTGAAGTTTCTCTTTTTCTTTTCCGTGTAACGCTAAAATACCTCCTGATATTCTATACTTCTGTACTTTATCGTCGGGTGCTTCTTCCCCTTCTTTTTCTGGGTCTTCAGCGGTTTCATACTCAGTGTCCTGATTAATTTTATTTTCAATACTTTTTGCAACATTAATTCTTTCAGGTTGTTCATTTAACATTCTTGCCCTGTTAACTAATGATTTTATTTCATCATATTTTTCATCGTGATATCTGCTCATATTCTATTTGTTTAATAAATTTTTCAAAATCAAATGATGGGTTTAAATCAGTAAATCTACTATCGTAATTACTTCTTGAAACAATCCCATCAAATTTTATAATACCATCTATTTTCGTGTTTCGTCCCGAAAATTTTTTTGGTATTTTTAATTCCGTACATAACTTTTCACAAAGTATTAATGTGTTCTCTATTTGAATTTCCGTGTAGGGATGCCAAAAGAAGTAATCTCTCCACTTTTTTTCATAAGGTTCACCAATATAAATACCTCCATTCCAATTAATGTATTGATTTGATAAAGGTTTCTTTTCTAACCAACCCAAATTTTCTAAACATATTATTACGGAGTTTTGATTTATTCCTCCATCATAAAAGAAATTTGAATATCCTGTTTCAGGAAGTAGTTGTAATATATCCCCTTTTTGAGATATAACAAAGTGAGGAATTTTATCATATCCCTCGTTGTACCTAAATTTAAGGGATGTTAAGTATTCCTCAACATCCCTTGAAGTATGGCATAAGATTATTTGTTTCTTATTTTTTTGTTTACCTACTGGTTTAAATTTTCCGTATTGTATAATATTAACCATCACGTTTTGTATAAACTAATCTGTTTATTTTCGGTTCCTCTTGTGGAATATCTTCATCTAATATTTCTTCTTCTAATCCTTCCTGTAATGTCACATCCCAATCTGATACTTCATCATCCGATGGTATTGACTCAATAATATCCTCGTTGGTTGTTATTATCATTTCAGATGAAGTTTGTGGTGTAATTGACGGTTCTGTATTTTTTACCGATATATCCCATTCTTTTGGACTATAAGTTTCATCTAACATATCGTAATAAGATTCTTCATCCAAAGCTAAATCAGTATCTTTCTCTTTAAATAACATTTTTTCCAATATCTCTAAATCCTCATCACTTGGTACCCATTTCTCCATATCCGCCATTCTTTCAATCTTTCCCGCCTCTTTACTTAATTCATCAATATCCACATCTACTTCAGATGGTTTAATTTCTTTTGTTTTTTTCTTTTCTTCTTCCTCAAATTTAACCAACATATGTAGGAATGATAATGATATTAGAGGTAACATACCTCCTGCAAATAACGCTAAAAATCTTTTGTGTCCTATAATATTGCCCGATTCAACACCAAGAAAGGAAACTAAAGGGTCAACCATATCAACCCAGTCTTTAAATGATACACTATTAATGTCGATATATTGATAAGCAAAAAATATGTTACCAATAAACTGAATAAGTGTTACAATTGCAAATGGAAAATAAACTTTCTTTCCCATCTGTGCGGATATTGCAGCAAGTGCAGATAAAGCTGCAATCTCAATACCAATAGAAAGGTATACCGCCCAACTAACTGGATTTGATATACCGTACCATTTTGTTACGTGAGATATTGATACTATGGCAACCGTTAAGATAGGTACCAAAAAAGCACAATAAATAATTGTCTTAAAGTTTCTCTGAAACCAATTCATTAGTTACTTGATTTTAATTTTTTTATCTCTTCTTCAATTTGAGTTTGTCTTTGTACATCAAGAATTTTTCTATCTGTGGCTTGAATCATTCTTTTTTCGGCTTCAAGTCCCATAATCTTTAATTCAACACCTAATTCTTTTTTATTGTATGTTGAATCTTTAATTGATTTAATTTCTTTTTTAATGTTTGATAATTCTCTTGAATCTCCGCAACTTTTGAATAATGTGAGAACTGCAATTACCAATACAATAATTGTAAAATTTTCTGTAATAAACTTTTTCATAATTTTTTGTTTTAAAAATAAAGGGTGTATCTAATAAATACACCCTAAATTAATAAATTACATATAGTCAAAAAGTATACTTGACTCATTCCGAAGTTTCCGTAGTGCCTTCTCTTTTATCTGTCGGACTCTCTCTTTAGTTAAATCAAAATCATTCCCAATGTCTTCAAGAGTTCTTGAACTACCAGTTAAACCAAAATAGTCTTCAATTATAACTTTTTCTCTATCATCCAATATGTTAAGAATTGACATTAACTTTTCTTTAAGAGTTTCTTCTGTTGAGAATCCCGCCTCAGGTCTATCGGCATTTGGATTAACAATAACGTCTAATAGTGTATCGCCCTCTTCATTTAATGGATTATCTAAATTAACAGTATAAGGTAGATTTGTAAATTTATCGGGTAAATCCAAGCCAGTAATATCTTGTTCTTTTTTGGCCTTTTGATAGTCTTGAACCACATTCACAGGAAATCTAATGGTTCTTGCGTTTTCGTTAAGAGACTGTAAGATTGCTTGTCTAACCCACCAAACCGCGTAAGATATAAATCTTAAGTTCTTGGACCAATCAAAACTCTCAATCGCCCTTAATAACCCATAATTACCTTCAGAGATTAAATCACATAATTCCAACCCTTGGTTTTGATACTGCTTACTAACTGTAATCACAAACCTCAAATTACCCTCAAGTAACTCTTTTTTGATTTCTTCACGCTGGCTATCATCAAGACGACCCGATAACATTAATTTAGCTAACTCCCTCTCTCTGTCGGGTGTCATCACTTTAAGTTTTCTAATGTCTTTTAAATAAGACGAGATTTCTTCCTGATTTATAGGAATTAACTGATTTTTATCTTTCATATTTTAATTTTAGTTTTTACTGTATTCGTCAAGTATTTCTTTTTCAAATCCTGAAAGTGAAGATATTCCGTTTTCGTTGATTTTATCAAGAATTTGATTCAAAGTTGGAACTTTTATTTCATCTTCCATTTCTTCCAATAAAAAACTAACAAAGTCTTCCGCCATTTCTGACATATCATCAACTGATTTACCCATTCTTGGTATTTCAATTCTAATGTCAAGTCCTTCACTTTCATTTTCCAAATCCAACAAGTGTGCCTTAATGTCGTCAGGCATATAAACTGACGTTTTGTCAGTCATTTCTGTCAGAATGAATGAATCTGACATACCATAAAAAATTCCCGCAACATAATCATAAATTTCATCAGCGCTTACTTCAGAACCAAAGTGAAATACAATTGCCCCTTTTATATATTGAAATTTTAATTGCTGCGAATCAACAATCGGAGCCATTCCCTTACCTAATCTTGCGATAATTTCTTTACTACTAAAATCACCAAAAACCGTCAACAGATATTTTTTCATATTTTTTATTTTTACAAAGATAACTAAACTCTTTTAGAATGTGACACAATTTGATAAAAATCTTTTTTCTTCAAAATAAATTCTACCTTTTTGTCCTGATTGTTGTTTATACCATTTTCCGTCTTTATCTAACCAAACATACGGGTCCTGAGGATTTTCAGTCCATACGTATTGTGAATAAAACTCCGGTTCTTTTTTTAATAAATTTGCCCTGTGAGATGAATGGAAACTTTCAACACCAATCCAATCGGGTAAAACAATTTCTTCATCAATTATTTCTTTCTTCATAGTATTGGTAAAACCTCTACTAACCCACTCATCAATACAACAATTATAGTAAAATTTTAGTGCCGGAACAAATTTTCTCCACATAACAGAACAAGGATGGTTAATCCATCCTTTGTAAGGTGTTCCGTCTAACTTTGGTCTTCCGGTGATTGCATTTATTATTTGATAAGCTTCTACTCGTTGTTTTCCAAGTCTTTTGTTGTCTAATACTTTTAACGATTGTCTAATGTCTGAATATGGTAAGAATGTTTGCATACCACAAATATAGTTAAAAAAGTTTTTGCTGTTCTATTTTTTGCTCAATTTTTTTCTGAATTTTTGTTTTTTTCTCGGTTTTTTCTGTTTTTTTTCTTTTAGCTAATGCATCTTCTTTAGATAATAAAAAAGATGTTTTAGGGTTTGGATTTTCTTCAGTATATGGAATTATATTCTCAACTCTTTTCTCAGATATATTAACATATTCTTCATTTATATCTATCCCTAAATAATTCCTATTATTAATTTTCGACATTTTTAAAGTAGTTCCACTTCCACACATTGGGTCCAAAATTAAATCGCCTTCTTTAGACCAAGATAATATATGGTCTTCTGCCAAAGATTCAGGAAATATTGCGGGGTGTTGAAATGCTATTTCATCTTTAGATGAAAATCCTTTTCCATTGTTTATATACCAAACATTATATCTTGTTCCATATTCCGATATTACAAATTTATCCACTTTTTTCAACCCACCATCTTTTTCTCTTTTAGACGGGTCTCCAAAATTTGTATGTCCCGCCCATCTATTAGGTTTATCTTTTAATAAATTAATTGTTTTTGGAGTACCCTTACTAAAAACAAACATATATTCAAACACTTGAGAATATCTACCTGTTTCAGGAAACGGTGCACCATTTTTATGGTAAATCATTGTATCATACAATGTAAAACCAATTTCCATAAACTTAAGTGCTTGTTTGAATGAGCTGCCGGTTTCACCGCCATTTTTTACTTGGTCATTAACAACCCATACAACTACACCTCCCTTTTTAGTAATTCGATATAATTGACGTGCCATTTCAACAAAAGGAAAACTAAAACCATCCTCATAAACAACCTCATCTTTTATCTTACCATTATAAGTTCTTAAATTATCATATGGTGGTGACGTTACTGTCAAATCAACATATTCTTCAGGTAAATTATTCATCACCTCAATTGAATTCCCTAAAAATATTTTGTTCATTTTTAATTTATTAATTAATTTTATCACCAACAAGCCACCATTTTTTCCAATTGCGGGTTTGTGGTTTTACATCACCAAGTATAGTTAATTCTATCATCTCGTCAATATCATAGTCATATTTAGTAAGTGAAAATCCTGTTCTTGAACTTTTCTCTGTTGGGGTTCCGTCAAATTCAGGTTTTTTATTCAGACATCCTACCCAAACATACCCCAATATATTTTTATTATCTTCTAAAATTATTCTATTTAAATTTGCAGAAAATTGAATTAATATGAAATTTGGTACTTTATTTTTTCCATGAGTAGAACCCTGAAACACATTATCTCCTTGTGAAAATTTAATTTCGTACTTTACCTCCACTCCATCATATTCAAAGATAATATCAAAAGACATTTCTTTTTCTTTACCTTTTTCTTTAATTGGTTTTTTTCTATCAATTATTCGTAAAGGAGAATTTTTACTTTTTAAGTATTCATTTCCTTCTAGTATAATCCATTGCATAAAATAATCACAAACATTTGTCGTAAATTTACCGGTAATTTGGTTTGTTTCTTCATATTTGTATAATTCTGAAATAGTTAACTTATTCTTATATGCTCTCCATAAATATTTGCATAAATTCTTTTCAACTATTCTGAGCCCTTCTTGAATTAAATCAACTTTTTTAAGTTCTTCTCTAATTTTTTTTTCCATTTTTTTATTGTTTTACTCTACTAATATTGTCTACTTTACTAATCTTAACCACATTATTCGCCCAATTATTAACAAGCGGGTTATGTGTGATTACAAAGATTTTCTCAAAATACTCCTTCATTTTATTGAAAAACTCTCCAACCATATCAAGGTTCTCATTACTAACCTTACCGAACACTTCGTCCCACACTATGATATTTGGTTTTGGTAAAGAACAAACCTTACTTAATACAGCTCTTAAAGCCATACTTGCAATTGTCCTCTCATACCCCGAACCTGACGCCATCAGTTTCTCAATACCTGTTGAGTTATCAATCATCATAAACTCAACTTCATTTTTGTCGCTAATTCTAATCTCTAAATTGAAATAACAAGAATCCATAAGAAGCCTTTGAAGTTCCTGATTGATTAGAGGCATCATAGTTTTCATAATCATCTTGGATATCCCGTTCTTTCCGAACACATCCATATAGATTTTATAAACTTTTTCTCTCTCAAACTCTTCTGCAATCATCGTGATAATCTCATTGTTCTTTTCAATTCTCTCGGTGTGATTTTTGATGTTGAGTTGATTAGAAACTTTAATTCTGTCATAACTTCTCTTCTCATCAATCAGTTCGTTTATTCTCATATTTGCCTTAACAAGTTGAGCTTCAATCTCATTATTCTTTTTGATTTTCTCTTGGACCTTCTCGTATCTTCCCAACTTATCTTCAAGTTGTTGTTTCTTATTTACGGCACTTTCAAGACTAATCTCATACTTCTCTTTAATGAGTTTGTTTTTCTCATACTTATCAAATTCATTTTTGAGTTCAACAAATGATTTCTCTTCCAATTCAAGTTTTGTAACATCATCACTTAAACTATTGTGTTTCTCTTTCCACTCTCCGAGTTCAGAGATTTTCTTCTTTGTGAGTTCCGCTTCCATTAACTTAATGCCACAGTGTTGACACTGCATCCCATCACCATACTTGGTAACCATATCAGAGATATCTTCCACCTTGTCCCAAGCTCTGTTCTTATCAAGTTTGGTGTTAAGAAGTTTCTCTTTAACCTCATCGTGCTTGTCTTCGTGGTAATACTTCTTTGGTTCAACAACATCAACGGATTGGATGTTTCTTTCAAGGTCTTTGATTGTGCTGTCTGCCCCTGAGATTTGTGTTTTAAGTGTATCAGGATTTAATATAACCAACTCTTGGTCTAGGTCTGTATACTTGGAACCGATAAGTCCGTCCTTGTAATCCTGTCCCTTCTTTAACCTGTTGTCCACGTCCACAATCTGCTTGTCGGCGTTTTCAATCTCACTTTCCAAAGTTTTAATTTCCTCCTTTGAGGACTCGTTCTGTTGTCTCAACGACTCGGTGTTATAGACATTAGACATCATTCCCTTTGAGAACTCCGAATAGATTTCTTTTGCGGTTTCTTCCTTCTTCTTGATAAATTCAAGTCCAAGGAACCTTGATAAAACCTGTCCTCTTGCCGTTGGTTTTGCTTCAATTAAATCTTCAAGATTGGATGCGGTTGTTAGAATCGTCATAAGAAAATCATCCATATTCCCGATGGAATTTTTGATGAAGTTCTCTGTTTCTCTCCTCTGTTCTCCTGTGAAGTTTTGAAGTTGTCCGTCAGCAAGTTTTTTAAAGAAATCAAGTTCACTCTTGACGTTCCATTCTCCGGCTTTGTTCTTCTTTCTTTCAATACTTCTGGCGATGATATAATCCTCACCATCAATTGTAATCTCACCCTTTACACTTACTTTGTTGCTGTCGGAGAATCTATTAAATATCTCCTCCGCCTTCTGTGTCTTGGTGGTTGTATTGAAAAATAAGAACATAAGCAAATCCACACTCAGGACTGTCTTACCCCCGAAATTAGGGGGGTCTGACTCAACTACGGTAATACCATTACATTTCTCAAAATCAATCACTTGGTTCTCACCATAAGATAAGAAGTTGCTAAATTCAATCTTTTTGATATACCACTTCTTGAATGGAGAAATTTCAACTTCATCTGTAATCATTCTTGATTCAACCGCCGAGTCAATATTCATAACACTATCAAGTAAGTTTTCGTGTCCTTTGGCTTCAACCAAACTTCTAACTAACTCTCTTTGATAGTTCTTATCCATAATGTTTACAGAAACATCTATGGTTTGCTGAACGTCATCCGTTGTTTTAACCTTTGTGATTACATTAATGTTGTTGGACGCATATTTCTTTTGGAAATATTGTTTCACCGATTTGATTCTCTCCTGCGTGAAATTCTCGGGGGTGTCTTCCCAAATAACCTGAATGTAGGGATTGTCTAATGTTGAGACATCTAATTTGTGTGCCATAGTTTTTGTATTAAATTCTGGTTTTGGATTGAATAAATCCCATTTCATTATTCGGGGTTTTGTGTTGTTCCTGATTCTGCAGCAAATTTCTTTTTCAACTCTTCAAGTTGTCTCATCATTTGTTCTTGAAACATTTTTTGTTGGGCCTTTGCGATTTTGTTTCTTGTTGCAATTTTTTGTTTGTGTCCTTTTCTTTGTTTTGACTTTGCCATAATTTTTATATTTGATTGTTACTAGGTCTGTTTTGCTCAAACCATTCTATAATTGAGTTGATTGCCCATACCGCCCCTGATGCTAAAAACGCATCAAAGAACCAAGAATACCAAGAACTAACTCCAAGTAATTCGTGTACAGGTGAATACACTAAAAGTGCTAAAAACCAACCGCAATGGAAACCAAAACACATCATACAGGAAGTCATACCTTGTAAAAACTTACCTATTGATTGAATCATTGGTAGTGGCATTTCTGCCATTTCTGAGAAGATTTTTCTAACTCCTGAGAAGATTTTTGAATAAACGACGATGTTGCTTAATCCGTAAGCCATAATCATCCATAATACAAGTTGCGTCATAATTAAAATATAGTTTAAAAAAGTTTATCATTCAAGTTTGAACCCCTCAAATATGTTGCCGAGTTTTTTTGGTTAAACTGAATATTGTTTATTGTTTGTTCTAATTCTCTAATTTTTTTATCCTTATCAATATTCTCTGATTTGAGTTTATGTAAGGTTTGTTCTAATGCTTTGAGTTTTGTATCGTCAGGTTCTTTCTCCACAATAACTTCTTTTATAACTTCAACAGGAACCTCAACAATTTTCTCTACTTCCTTTATTACTTCCACGGGAACTTCCTTGATTACTTCTATAACCTCACCCTCATTATAGACGATTTTTTCAACTTCTTTGATTACCTCCACAGGAACTTCAACTATCTTCTCAACCTCCCTTATAACCTCTTTAATCACTTCTACATACTCTATCTTTATAACTTCTTTCTCAATCTCCACCGGAATCTCAACTCTTTTCTCCACAATCTTTTCCACTACTTTCTCTACCACTTCATCACTCCCTGAAAGTAATCCATATCTTTCAATATTGAAACCAGTTGTAAAGGATTTCTTGACTACTTCACTAATCAATAAGTCATTAAGATTACAATAAGAAACAAGTTCTTTGTGTTCTGTATTAGATAGGTTGAGTTTAATTTCCATTAGTAGTTAATTAAAGATTCCGTTCCTTCAACAAGTGCATCAATTGAATTGATATAAAATTTAAGGAATGGTTTAGGGTTTGGTAAGTCAATAAAGGTATATTCATCCTTTTCAAGTTCATATACACCATATCCGTGTGCTTTGATTGTCTCACCAAAGTTTTGTTGGATGGTTGAACCAATCATATATGCTTTCTTTTTACCGGGAATATCAAACACCTGACGCTTATGAATATCTCCACATAAAACCAAATCACAACCTTTAAACTTGGCAACATCAAATCCATCTTCAAACTTGTGTCCGATGTCTGTTGATAATCCAATAACTGGTCCGTGAAATAATCCAATATTTTTTTTATCGGATTTCATAATATCGGGGGGAATGTTATGTTGAACTAATGAATAGACACACCAATTAACATTCTCATCTTCATATACACCTCTGTCTTTTAAATAGACAACATTCTCATTCTGTAATGAATCAATAATAGGTGTGAGGGCATCCAATCTCTGAACGTTATTTTCAAGGAAGTCGTGATTACCTATGATTACAATTGTTTTTGTAATCTTGGAACATTCATTTAATACCCAAGCAACAAACTCAATTAGTTCAGGAGTCATTTGATTCTTACTATGAACTAAATCACCTGTAAATACAATTCTATCAGGAGCAATTGATTTCCACTCCGAGAATGCTTGTTCCAATATTTTTTTGTAAAGTTCGTGGTCTTTAAACAACCTAATATGTAAGTCGCTAAAATGTACTAGTTTTTTAATCATAACTCGTTATTGTTTTATTGTTATATGTTATTGTAATTAGTTTGGTTGGTAGGTTATTTTCTTTCCATAATCTATCTCTACCTTCTTTTGTTAAAGGGTCTAATCCCAAAGGTTGTAACAATAATCCTCTCTCGCCTTCACTCAACTCCCTTTCTTCAATCTTTAATCCCCACTTTTCACTGAACTCTGTATCGGTTTTACATTTGTTGATGAACTCTTCTTGTGAGTAATGAACATAATTAGGATATCCGCTATTAAATTCAAGTCCATCTGATTTGAAATGTTTACCTCTCTCACTAAAAGTAATTGAACCTATTAAAGTGTTACAGTAATTCTCATACACCTTATCAATTATCTGTTGTTGTTCGTTATTCATAACTTTCTATTTTTGTTATTTTTGTTATTGTGATTAGTTTGGTGAAATTAAATTGTTCCAATCTTCTTTTAATGTTCTATACTCAATAAAAACTTCCGGATGATTATTATACATCTGAACTAACTCACCGACCTTAAAATAATCAACCACTGGAGTTATATTATTATCAATCTGATGCTGTAATAAGTTCATTCCATCTTCATATCCCTCTATTGTTTGAGGATATTTTTTACAAAAATCTAAATGATTATTCATAACTTTCTATTGTTTTGTTGTCCTTAACAATTCCATTAACTTCTTATACTCGTCAGGTAATTCTTTTTTTATTAACTCTAATTGATAGCCGAGTGGTGTTAAACATTTTTTCTTTTTCTTACTCATAACTTTCTATTGTTTTATCGTTGTATGTTATTGTGATTACTTTGGTTGGGATGTTATTTGAGTTTAATAAATCAGTACTCATTAAATCGGGCGATATAAACGGATGTTTATTTACCGCAAATTCTTGTCTCTCTTCCAAACTCAACTCCCTTTCCTCAATCTTTAATCCCCACTTTTCATAGAACTCATTATCTAGTTTGCATTTGTGGATAAAGGTCTCTATCGTTTCAAACCAAGTACCCTCTGGAGTAGATGGTAATGATTCGAATCCATATTCCATAAGAGCATCTTCATATACCTTGTCAATAATCTGTTGTTGTTCTTTATTCATAACTTTCTATTGTTTTATTGTTGTATGTTATTGTGATTAGTTTGGTTGGTATAACAGGAATCTTTTGGTCAATAATTCTTAACGGTGAATATAATTCTTTTTCATAATGAAAAATACTCTCACCTTCACTCAACTCCCTCTCCTCAATCTTTAATCCCCACCTTTCACTGAACTCTGGGTCTGTTTTATAATGTTTGCTTAAATGTTCTATTTCTTCTTTGGAACCATGTCGGAGGTCTCCATATTCTTTTATCCACTTTATGGATAGTGCCTCCTCAGTTTTACATTTGTTGATGAACTCTTCTTTTGTGTAATGAACATAATTAGGATATCCGCTATTAAATTCAAGTCCATCTGATTTGAAATGTTTACCCCTCTCACTAAAAGTAATTGAACCTATTAAAGTGGTACAGTAATTCTCATACGCCTCACTCAATAATTCTTGTTGTTCGTTATTCATAACTTTTTTAATTTGATTTTTTTGTTTGTTTCCTTGAATTGGTCTGAACTCCAAGTGTCGGAGTATTGTGCGTAATAAGAATCTTCGTCTCCATCAGTTTCAATAACCACACCCTGAAAGGTGCGTCCTGCCATATCAAATACCTGTTTGGTACCTGTGCATAATACAAAAGTACCATAACATTCATATATTTTTCCAACTTCCATTATTTTTTATTTTTAACCCGGGCAAGAATCCATTTCAGGGACATCATCCCAAGTCAAATGCATTATTGCAGTATCTTTTGTCCATCCTTTTCCAAAATCAATAACGTGACTTGTACTAAAATGTTGTTTTGTTATTGGATTTTTAATTGAAAAGAATAAGTGTCTATCCTCAAATCCTCCTTCTTTTGCAAGTTCATAAAGTCCCTTAATGGTTAATTTTCCATTAATGATAAAATCTTCTAATTCATCTTTTTCTCTCATACTATGGTTTTATAAGTTCAAAATTGATTTCCTCAAAGATAATCTTTTTTTCGGGTTCAAATAAAACTCCGTTAAAATATCTTTTCAGGTTTTCAGCACCTCTTAATTTTATTTCTTCTTGTAATTCATCAGATGAATGTCCGGGTGGCATAAATAACTTATCCAACTTGATTTTAATTGTGTATTCTGCTTCGTAAATCATATTAATCTTCTTTTCCAAAAATTCTAAATTCTTCGTTTATATGTCCGCACTTATCACAAGAATATGTGGGAAATGGAACAATCGTATCATCTGCTGAACCTGTAAGTAATCTTGATACTTTTTTAAGAATGGTTACTTCTTTGAATACTTGATTACTACACTCCTCACATTTAATGTTTGGGATTTCTTTCAGGTCAATTTGGGGTTTTACTAATTCGCTCATATTTTAATTTTTTCTAATTTTGATACGAAGTCATTTATTTTATTCTTCGCATTTAAAATATAATCAATATTATTCATTTTTTCAAGTACCTCAATTGAACTTGTTAAATTTTCAAAGTTTACACTTTCTAATCTAATAATAACATCTTCAATTCTTTCTTTTGAAATCATAAGTTTTTGATACTGGTACGCTTTCAATCTAATTTTTGTTATTAACTTGAATAGTGTATCTGCATCCCAATGATTACCTTCTATTAAAACTTCTGTTTCAAAATTATTATCCGCCATATTATAACATTCAATATGTCCTGTTAACATATCGTGATGTTTCCTGATGTAAAATGCTAATTTTGTATATACGGGGCCTTTATCTTTTTTTGAGATTAAATAAGCCAAAAATCCACTTTTTGAATATGAATTAAATGTTGTTGGCGCCGTTTTTGATGCGGTGCACCATTTGGTATTTGCGCCATATTTTAATGAACCTTTATGGGTTTTTGGACGGAGAAGTATATAGTCATCCGTTTCTTCAATAACTTCTGCGTGTTCTTCTCTAACAAAAGTATTTTCTTCTTTATCCTCCATCGCATTATCTAATACACTCAAAAAATGAGTTATACTTTCATAATCTTTGTGATAAATGTCCTTGTTCTCAATATATGGTAGTAATTCATCAAACATATTAACAAGTTGAACTAAATGAGTTGAGTTTGTAATCTCTGAAGTTCTATCAACCCAAGTTTTTAACATAAATGGGAGATATTTTTTTGTTTTTGTTTTGTCCCCATCAACTAATTTATTAAAAACTGATGTGGTAACTCTTGGGTATTTCGCCCTTAATTCATCTACTTTAGACATAGTTTATTTTTTCTTGGTTAAATAATTTTTTACATTCATTTCCATAGTGGTTGTTATAACCTCCTTTGGTATTCTATATTCGGTGAAATCCGAGTCATCTTTTAATAGGACTACAACACCACCATACAGGTTTAAACCTTCGTACTTACTGCCCTCCAACATCTTCAAGAACAACTTACAATATAAAGATAATTGTACATAATAATGACCCAAGGCGTAATCATCCACAAAGTGATATGGCGATTTCATTTTCTTGGTATATCGGGTTTTTTGGAAGTTCTTAACCTTATTCGTCTTCCAATCAGTGATTGCCAAACCATAACCTGATTTATCTTTGTTCTCCATCATCCAAAATTTGTCGGGTTGACCCACAAATCCTAATTCAGGATGTCCCAATACCATCTCCGTATCAATTAACACCGCACCTCTCTGTTCCATAAGTTTCAGGTATTTCTCACCCGCCTGAACCATACTATCACTTTTCTGTATTTGGAGGATATCACAATTAAATACGGGTTGTCTTACTTCCTTGTTAATATCAAACATATCAAGAGATTTTTTCTCCAATATAAAGTGAGTTCTACTACCCATATTGGTTGCGTAATCACCTGCGTCAGCCCATTCCTTAATGAGTCGTTCCTGTTCGTCAGGGTCTCCCCCTGATTTCTTATATGCAGCTTCTTCGGTTGGGAACTCATCATAAAAACACTTTAATACCTTTGATACAGATGGGAAGTCACTTCTAACATTCCCATCCATATCTTTCATATGGTATTTGTGTTCCTCCTCAAAAAACTCCAACCCTAACTCTAATTGTTTCTGTGAAATAACATCCCTTATTTCTTGGGCTATATCTTTTAGGTTCATAATCTATTTTTTATAAGTTTCGTTGTAATATTCTTCTCCGCTTCCAATGGCATCAATATTAAATCTTCCCATCTCCCAAGCCTCTATTATCTCTTGCTTGTGTAAGAATTTGGCTTCTTCAAATAGTGTAACAATTTCAAGTTTTTTGGCTCTTGATAAACCATATATTTTCATTTTTCTTTGTAACAATTCTACGCTATTCATAATTTAGGTTGTTTAGAAATACAAAGATATGAAATAATAAATTACCAGCCAAATATTTTATAAAATAAAAAACCCCTCTATTCAGGGGGGTTGTTAATTAGTTATGATTTTTTTTATTAATATGAATCAAGTACATCTGTAATATAGTCCATTAAATACTCAATTTCATCATCAAGTTTTTTAATCTCTTTTTTAGACAACTCGGAATTTTTATAAATTTTTTCTTGTAATTCTTCTAACTCTTTGAAAATTTCACTCAAATTTTCATCGTCCCAATCCACGGCATCTAGTTCATTGGAATAATTATCAATAATTTTTTCATATTTTTTAAAATCAGATTTATTTCCTTCATTAATTACTTTTCTAACCAATCTTGTTAAATCATTTTCGGTTAATCTTACTATTTTTGCCATAATTATTTTTTTATTATAAATATCTCTATTCTGGCAAATATTTAGCCATTGCGTATAATTTTGCGAGTTTTTTAATCATCATCGTGGCGACTCGGTGGAAATACTGTTCCTCATTCCTAAAATAAGCATCGTAGTCATCTTTGAATTTGGTTGTTTGTGCCACATACTTTCTGAAGAACTTGTCTTTATCACCTTCAAATCCAAACATTTGCTCAAATACATTTGAGGTTAGTAGTCTATTAACTATCTCATTTTTCTTATTTGTTATATTAACAAGATATAATCTTAAAAATCTTCCTAAAATCTCTTCGTCAGTTTTTCCTTCATAATCATCATCAATTGCATCAAATAGTTCTTTTATATTTTTAATATTTTCTTCCGATAAAAGTTTTTCTTTTAACTCATCATAACTAAAATTTTGTATCTCTTTTAATCTTTTAACTATTTCCGTATTTAAGAAAAACTTTAAAAATTCTTTTCTTGAGACATTATTCATTCTCATCTCGGATGCCATCTCCGTTGGTCTAACAATATTTTCCACCGCATGAATAAAGTATGAGTTAAATGCGAAATCTCTCATTTCAGGGATAAAACCAAACATATCTCTTACTTGTTGATTTGCAATATATGATGCCCTACTTGATAATTTATCTCCTTTTTGTTTAACATCTCTAAATGCGTGTTTTAATTCGTGACTAAGAGATGGTACATCTTCATTTCTATATTTTTTAAGGTAGTCGGTAATTTCCTCAACTCCTTTTCCCGGTTCAATATAAAACTTAAAACCTATTATAACTTCCTGTGGGTCTCTAACGCTCTGTAATACAAATGTATCATCAAGTTCTGACTCATTCTCTGAACTCATTCCTGCCATATCAACATTTTTTGCTTCAGGATGTTCTTCAATATCAAATTTAACGGTTACTTTATTAAAGTCGTGTCCTCCTATTGTAAATTCTTTATCTATCTCAAACCCATCTTTATTTAAGTCCTCAATATCACCATTAAAATCATCCAACTCTTGGACTATTAAATCATATATCTCTTCTCCCGCATCAAGTATTCCTTCGGGAACTCCTAATGCTTCTTCCATCTCACCTGATAATCTTTCGTATTGCTCTTCTGTTATTAAAATCTTCATAATTTTTATATTAAATGTTTTTCCACCATTCTTCATTAGAAACCCACGCCATTAGTGGTGTAATTCCCTCCAATTCTAAATGTTGTTCAGCCCAGTCTTTTATAAGTTGTTTAGTTTCATCATAATCTAACGAAAACATATTGGAAATATTTTCCCAAATTGAAATTGAAACTATTAAATTACCTGATTTTTCCAATTCTAACACCACCCTATTATCTTTTTTCCAAAATCTTAAATCCGGATACTCATTTAATTCAACTTCATATATGCCGTCAAATAAGTAATTCAAAAACTTAAACTCAACTTTCCTTAACTGATTCTCCGTTATTAAAATCTTCATAATTTTTATTTTAAACGCCCTTCCACCAGAACCGGAACCCTGAATTTATTAGTTTTTGGTGTTATATCCTTCAATTCTAAATGTTGTTCCACCCATTCTTTTATAAGTTGTTGAGTTTCATCATAATCTAATGAAAACATATTTGATATATTATCCCAAATTGAATATAAAACCCAAAATTTTCCTGTTCTTCCCAATTCTAATATTATTTTACCATCTTTTTTCCAACGTATGTCACCAGGATATTTTGTGGATTTAATCTCACTCATCCCATCAAATAAGTAATCCAAATACTTAAACTGCAGTCTTCTAATTTGATTTTCCGTAATTAAAATCTTCATAATTTTTATTTTAAATGTTGTCCCATTTAGAAATCAATATCCTTTCCGTGTTCGTGTGGTATTACCCCCTCCAATTCTAAATGTTGTTCCGCCCAATCTTTTATAAGTTGTTTAATTTCATTATAATCTAATGAAAACATATTGGAAATATTTCTCCAAATTGAATGTAAAACCCATAATCTACCTGATTTTCCCAATTCTAATATTACCTTATCTCCTTTCTTCCAAAATCTTGAACCCCGAAATTTTTTTGATTCCACCTCATACATACCCTCAAATAAGTAATCCAAATACTTAAACTGAACTTTCCTCATTTGATTCTCTGTTATTAAAATCCTCATATGATATAAATACTATTATAAAATAAAAAACCCCATCCTAAGATGAGGTTCTTGCCGTGGCTCCACCCTTACGGGATTAATCTTTGTTAGGCATATTCATAATAACACCTTGTCCGTTACCCATCATATAGTTAGGTAATTTACCATCCCATTTTTGTATCCATTCCAATTGGATAATTTTTGGATTACTTGCGATGGATGAACCTTTAATCTGTAAAGCTTTCGCTTCACCTTCCGCTTTCTGTATTGCAATATCTTTATCAATCATAGCTTGTTTCAAAGCCTCATCTTTTTGACGAGTAATCTGAACCATAGTCAAAACCTTTTGTTCTTCAAGTTTCTTTTGATTGATACTTGCTTCATATGCCGGATTATAATAAACTTCTCTGATTTGTGCAACATCCACAATAAGATGATTATTCTGTAATTCTTTTTTAAGTGCCAACTGAACCTTTGATTGTATCTCTGAACGTTTGTCTGAATAACACTCAATCGGTGTGTATTTGGATACTGTAAGTGGCATAATTGATTTGATTGCTGGTCTTATGATATTCTCTTCTATCCAATGGTATTTACCTTCTCCGTCTTGGTCTGCGGAAATATTACCATATATCCAAGATGCTTGGTTTGGGTCAATACGCCAATTCACGGAAATATCAAAACCCATTTTAATACCATCAGATGTTGGAGCCCAAATGGCATCATCCGTTGGTTTAGCACCTTCTTTTGGGTTTGAGGTTAAGGTATAAACCCATACCGTCTTATCCATAAGTTTAACGGAGTTCCAAGGTGCAACGAAGTTCCAACCTGTGGTTAATTCTTCATCCGACACACCTCTTGGTGTAACCACCACACCAACTTCTTGAGCTCCGATTTTGTAGAGAGTTGTGTTCACTGAAACGAATAATACAAATGCAATTGCGGATATGATTAATATTTTACCACCTGCGGGTAAAACAAATTCAGAGTCCATACTCTTTTGAACTTTGGAAATTACACCATAGATAATTCCAATAAATGCGAGAACTGATAATACTGTTAACATAATTTATATTTTTTAATTGTTTAGAACACAAAGATAAGGATAATTTTGGTTCTGCCAAAATTTATTTTATTTCTTTTTTAATCTTTTTTATATTAATATTCGTTAGTTCTCCATCTCCGTTAATAGTCCCATAATGATAAGAACTATCAATCTCAACAATCACTTCATATTCAAGAACCTTTCCAAATCCATTACGCGACACATTTAACGTATCTACTATAACATATTCATTCTTATTAAGTACCGGTTGGCTACAACTTACAAGTCCCGACAACAATGCAAGGAATACGATTGTGAATAATGCAATTGCAATTACTCTTTCTGTTGGTGTTAATTTTTCTTCCATATTATATGTTTTTTGTTTTATAATTAAAATCAGTTTTTAATATCCACTCTAATTCTAATTGTTTGTATAACCAAGTTTGTGAAGTTTTACCTTCCTCATTGAGGACATTTTTAATCCTGTATATTAGATACGAACTTGTCGTTTCCCACCCAATCCAAGCCTTGTCGTGTCCGGGATATTCAATCCAATCTCCTATTTCCATATTATATGTTTTTTATTTTCTACCCAAATGCCAACCTTCTGATATCGGGTCTTCTTTTTTTATTTTTTTACACTTTACACCGTTGGTTATCCACTTAGTACCATATTGCGAATTACGAGCACCAATACCTAACCCCTTCAATGACTCACTAATTTTTTTTCGAGATGTATCAGAATGTTTTTTATTTAAAAAACTCGGGTTGTACTTTCCAGTTTTCCTACCATCTTTGATTTTGTCAATCCATTTATAATACCACTCTAAGTCATTTTCTCTTAACCATTTAATTCTATCATGAGAATTCTTAACATTCGTAGTCTCAAAAAATTTTTTACGATGTTCATCGCTTGAAAAACCGCCTGTTCCACCTTCTTTTAAGTTAATACAATTTTCTTGACTGATTAAATCTTTCGTTACCAAATGCTTTTCAGCTTCAACTAAACTCTCTCTTGAATCAAAGAACTCTAGTATCTCTTTAACGTGGTTTTCTTTACCATATTTCCTTATACTATATCTGAGACGTTTTCCGCTTCCCATATAACCATCTTCAAGATTACTGGTGCTGTGCATTCCTATATAATATTTATCCGTAATCAAACAAGTGGTTTTATAGAGATAATGAATTGTTTTTTGTTTTCTAGGCATATCTATACATTTCTATATAAATATGCACTATGTACAAAAAAGTCTAATTATATAGGGTAGCCAGGGTCGGACTCGAACCGAATACCGTTCAAGACGGATTAGACAACCTTACGACGCAACGGCCACCCTAGTGTCGGTAACCGCCAATCTTGGGGACTCGGGTACCTTCCCTCATTACGCCCACCTGACTATTTTATTTCTTTTTACCAAGACGTTTATCAAGTTCTTCTATTTCTTCTTCAGGCCACGCCCAAGCAAATCCAATTGCAATTACAATAAACATAATCAATACTTCCATAGTTTTTAATTTTGTAGCCAGGACAAGATTTGAACTTGTACAGAGTAGCTTATTCGCTCCTAAAAGGATTGGGCCATCTTTCTCTACTTTCGTTGCGTCTACCATTCCGCCACCTGACTATTTGTTTTTTTATTGTAATGCGTTGGAAAGCACAATTTTATTAACCCATCTATTTGTTTCTATACCTTTTGCAACATAGTTTTCCGCGAATTCTTTAGCTTCCAAGAGTGAATTAAATTTGGTTGGTACCAATCTACCAGTACCGCCATGTAATCTTTCTACCACACTACAATCAGGGTTTTCGACTACGTGCTTTACAGTTTCCCAGTAGCCCAAAAACAAAAACTTTCTTTTATACATTATGGTATAGTGAGTTTTTCCGGTGAATAATTTACCGTGACTATCTACCCATTTGTTTTCTATTATTCTGTATTGTACCATAACTTTTATTTTTTTATTTAGGACTTTTTCCGTGAACCTCTGCCATAAAAAAGGCTAATTTAACAACTAACATCACTCCGATTATTATTAACACTATTTTCATAACTTTTATTTTATTAAATTGGCAATTAATCTACTCTTTTCAACCATTGTCAGTTCCTTGTTTTCAAATAACTTCAGGGTCTGATACACCTTAAACTCGTTTTCGTTAAATTCAGTTGAGTTAGTTTCTTCCATCCATTCAATTTTGACACCAATTTCTTTCATTTGATTTTCCTTTTCTGTATACTCATCACGGAGTTCTTCAAGAGTAACTTTGTAGTCAATCATTTCCCACTCATATACCCATCCGGCTTCGGTGCCATTATCAAAACTAATAACCCAAGCTTTAGGATTTTCATTATAACAAGCGGTAATAGTGAATCCAATAGAACTTGTAAGATTTGGGTTGCCCGACTTTCGTTTACCCTTAGGCGTTGGTTGTAATTTTACTTTTTTTCCTACCATAGTTTTTATTTTTTGTTTTTTACAATTAAAGATTTTATATAGAAGTTTTTTCATAAGTTTTTTGTAGCCAGTACAGGATTTGAACCTGTGATAGTATCCATCAGCACATTGGTTAAAGCAGATACTCCGTTGTTTGAGGTTCATGGCAGAACCTATTCCAATGTTTCGGTGCGTGTACCTCTCGCCACCTGACTATATTTTTAGTTCTGAACGAACGCTTTGTCCGCCCAAGTTTTAGCACCCATTCTACCCCACAACTCCATATCACACATATCAGGATGTGATTGTCTCATATCACCTACAGTCAATACATCCAAAAATCCTTTATCAATAGAATACCATTTGCCACCTTTGGTTGTGAATACATTCATCCAAGTAATTTTTCCGTTATCGTAGGTGTGTTTCACTTGAATGTTAACCAAAGAATTTTTCTTGAATCCTGAAATAACTTCTTTCGGTGTTGTAGTCCAATCAGAGATATTGATGAATCCTGCCTGACATTTAGCCGCCACACGGAACTCATATTGTTTATCTTCTTTAAGGTGATTAGACACCATAATACGACAAGGTTTTCCTTTAACCATTGTATTGTACGTTCCGTAGAATACGTCGCCAGCCATAGTGCCAGTTGTAAGGTTAATTACTGTTGTTGTTGGGGTGGTGGTAGTTGTTGTCATATATTTGATTGTTTTAGAATGTAAAGATAAGGGGTTATTTTGGTTCTACCAAAAGTTTTTTTAACTTTCCAATTTCTCAAGTTGAGTTTTAAGGTAACACCATTGATAAAGTTGATTGGGTGATTGACAAACCACATGAAATTTAGTGCTTCTAATAACTACGGCCAATTGTCCAGCGTGTTCTCCCATTAAAACTCTTACTGTTGTTCCTTTCTTGAATGAAATTGTTTTGGTCATATCTTTGGTTGTTTTGTGAATACAAAGATAAGGGGTTATTATTTAACTGCCAAAAGTTTATTTAACTTTTTTAAAGGTTTTTTGTCGCCGTACCATCCTTTTCCGTGTTTTTTGCAACGTGTGCATCGGTAATCAGCAGTCCATCCATAAACCCATATCTCCTCCCAACGGTGAGAGCAAATTGATTGTTTTAATTTCAACATCATTTTGTATATCTTATTCATATCTTTGATTGATTTAGAATACAAAGATATACCTTTCCAGAATACCAGCCAAATTTATTTTAAAAATTGTTTTATCACCCCAATATTACCCTGTCCCTCATATATAGTATTTCTTAATATTTCCCCACTATCACCCTTTGTTCCCCTCATTATTTGGAGGTATTCTGGTTCGTTTGAATAGAACACCTCCAACCACACGTCATCTCCATTTTTCTTTGATACAAAGGAGTTTATATCGGTTACAACGGTTATAAACCCAAGTTCTTCAAGTTCTGTATTCGTCATATTCTTTCAGGTGATTTATAGTATAATTTTAACCAATCTATAAATGATATTGAGTCCGTAAATGGCCCACCAAATGCTGGATATTGTTCCTTTGAGTATTCTTCATATATGTCGTCCCAAATCTTATCATTACATAATGCTAATGTTCCTTCAAGTTCAGGATATTCGGATGTCTGTTGTTCCATAATTATTTATTTAAAAAATGGTGGAATTGTTGTTATTGTTCCGTTACTATCAATTTGAAACGCTGTTGTTCCATTTTGAACTCTAATAAGAGAACCTTTTTCCATCCCCAAAATTAAGAAACTTTTCTCACTTAATCCACAATTTACAAAATCAAATAATCCTGGTGGTGGTGTCGGTACTCTTGGAGGTAATTCATTCACAATCACACCAGGAAAATAACAATCTTTAAATAAGAATGGTCCTCCACCCGGTAGTGTATGTTTTGTTATATATAAACTATCAGAACTTTTACTATTGATGATATGTGCATTATATCCCCACTCATCAGATATTACATTAACTGAACCTGATGGATTGGCGTGAATAAATACACCATACTTATTTCCAAATAAACTTAAATCTGTGTACTTGTAAGCATTTACATAAGCCCCGTGTTCCAAACCATATAACCCATTATTATAAATGGTAAATCCTTTAACTATATGACTATGTGAGTCGTTCTGCCAAGTAAAAATACCATCACATCTATTGTTATGAGATATATTACTATCTAATATCCAAACATTATCTGTGAAATTTGATGGTTCGGGCCACAAAAACCCTGCGGCAGAACCACTACCATAATTACCAACCGCAATACATCTTTTTGCGGTATTATCTCTACCTGAACCCAAATAGAAACCTGTTAATCTATAACCTCTAAATGGTGGGTCGCATTTAGTCATCGCAGCAACACAACCTGTGTATGTTGTATTGTGACTATTATTTGTTGTATCTTTATCGCTTGTTGGAAAGTCCCACCAATAAGCCTCCTCAAATGTGTTATAACTTATGCAGTTCTCAAATAAAACTCCGTGAGATGCGTGAGGAACATATGCGTGTGAACCACAATCACTAACCACAACATTTTTAACATAAGAACCTGTGGTTGCATATCCGTTCATATGTAGGTGAAGTGCGTATCTACCCGTAACCTTTGTTGTATAACCAGAACCATCTGGTTTTCTTGGCCCCATATATCTTATCTGCACATTTTTCATAGTAAAAGGCGTATTAACCATTCCAATATTAATATGACTTCTACCTGTTGGTGTCCCCTCAATTCTAACATTTCTTGTTAGGTTTAATACCTCCGAAGTTAAATAAATTTTTTTGAATGGATTATAAACTCTTGGATGGTTATATATAATTGGGCTATCAAGAGTCACGACATTACTTACAACACTAACAATTTTTCTTGTATCAAAACCATTATAAAAATTTGGTTGTTTATTATCTTCAGTTGGAGTGATTGCAATAACATCTCCCGCTTTCCAATTTGCTGGTATTCTATTTAATACTATTTGATTTGAGCCTTTAACCGCAGAATCTTTCAAATAAACATATGGCGTTTTATCATTTCCAAATAGTGATACTGTACCACTATCTCTTACCCATAACCCAACATCCGTTCTAAATATATCCATACCCCCGCCGATGAATTTACTCTCATCAACATTTTTGAAAACTATGGTATGAATATAACTCATTAGTAATGGAGACATAATAAGTTTTCCAAACACATTTATATTTTCAGTTGAATAAAGGGTATTTGACCTGCTAGTTAGAAATTGAAGAGTTCCTCTCTTCATAATCTGTAACCCACCAACTTCTACGGTTGTATCAAGGGTTAAAACGTGTCCTGAATTTACGGTAATTGCGGCACCTGTAACAGGAACTTTCTTACCAACCCATACACTTTTATCAGTCCATTTTCCGCTTTTAATTGTTTGTGCAGTTTGAGCACTCAAAATTTGGGTAATAAATAACATACCCAATAACATAATCTTTTTCATTTTTTTCTTGTTTTTTTTATTTTATTTCAAAGTAATATTCGTCTCTTATTTCACCTCTTAAATCTGCGATATCTTTTTCATCAGGTAGTTTAACCAACTTAATCCTGTTATATAAAACACCACCATTTAAGGTGTGATATAATTCAACGGCGTTATTGAACGCATCGGCGTCAAGACAGATAATCACATTCTTTTTTGCTTTGTTATATAGGTTAGTAAATAAAAGCTCGGATAGGTGTTTTCCAAGCATCGGAATTGAGTTCTTAACGAAGACGCTATCAAACGCACCTTCTACCAAATAAATATCTTCATCCCAATTAATTAGATTTTCATTAAAGATTATTTGGTCTTTTTCAACTGCAGGATTTTTGTATTTCATCTTTGCCCTCAAGTTCCAAGAACGGGCAATAAAATAATTAAGTTTCCCATCCTTATCATAAGATGGGATAATTATTCTACCCTGAAAGTCCCCCGTCGTGGTGAGCCCGATATTACACCTCTCACAAATCTCATCTGTTATTCCACGGCTTTTAAGATAATTAAAAGCCTCCTTATGTGGGGGATATATCGGGCTCGCTTCCAATACTTTTGTGTAACCTTGGGGTAATCTTAATATGTTCTTTTTCTTCTCTTGTACCTTGAATTCATCGGGTCGGATAAGTAAAAATGTTTTCTTTTGTTTCTTTGTTCCGTACTCATCAAATAACTTACCTATTGGACCACTTATACCACAACTCCAACAGTGATAGACATACTTCTCCAAACTGACTTCCAAATTACCTTTACCTCTACCTTCATCACATTCAACGCAGTTATATCCGTACTGCAATTTGCTGTCGTATACCTTCCTCGGCTCCCCAAGGACTTCCTCAATAAGTTCTAATACTACTTCTACTTCATCAGACATAATACAATATTAACAAATTTGATATGCGTTGTGAACAATCTTTTTCATAGATGTTGCATCACCAGTATTACCAATTACAGAACCATTCTTTAATGTGAATGCGTGTCCTTTAACAATAAGGATATAAGTTCCTGTTGGATACTTTTTAATAAATTGATTAAGAGTTGTTCTTTTAAGCTTATTGGTTGTTTTATCAACAGTTTTTAAAAACCAAATTTCTTTAATGATTTTTCCATTTAATGTTTTTCCCTCTTTTGAGAACTGGTCCATTTTAGAAGAAACATACATTGTTCCCTTTCTATTTTGTCTATTAAACTTTTCTTTAACCCAAGTATGAGCTTCGTCATATGGGATTTCATATGAGGATGCGACGGCTCTTACAAAGCAGTCATTAGATTCGGATTGTGCAATTACTGATTCGGAATATCCGATAATTCCTTCTGTTCGGTTGATGTATGGTAGTTGTTTCATAATGTAAAGGTATATAATAGTTTTGAAACTGCCAAAATTATTTTAATTAATAGGTAAATTGTTTCTCGTCTTTTTTTAATCTAATCCATTCCATTCTATTTTTAACCCATAACGTATCACCTTTTTTACATATTAAGTATACTTTTAAATTAACATTATCCCAAATTTCGTTATTTTCATCAAGTATGATATGAGCGTTCTCGTGCCAATTTCCTGTTCCAAAAACAAGGTCTTTGGTTACTTGATTTTCGGCATACTTTTCTTTGACTACGATTGGTCTCCACTGTTCTTCGGGATTTATATCTTCACATCCCACTAAAAAAGAACTGATAATTGTTAATGATAATAATATTTTTTTCATTTTGTTTTGATTTAGAATACAAAGATACTCCTTTTTTTGTTACCGCAAAATTTATTTTATAAAGTTCTGGTAATCCAATTACATATTGCATTAGACATAGATATATCCTCCTTCGACATATCAATAATTTCATCATATGTCTTAACAATAACACTACCATATGAATCAATTTTGTGATTTGGGTTGTTAGTATACACATCCACAATCCCGTTGTCTCCATTATAGTAATCGCAAAGTTCCATAACAGAAAACTCATTTTTGTGGGTTTGCCATCTTATGGAACCATAACACCTTAAACAGGTTACATATAAGAACCCATCAGGAGTATCCAATATCTCCATATAAAGTTTGTCGGCTTTTTCTTTAGCCTTTTCATATTTTTCAATTAACTCTTTCATATCATTTAATTTTTTAATCTAAAACCATTTCAGAATCAAAATACCAAGAACTATATCTTAAAGATAATTTTATAGTCAATTTTTTTTGTCTGCAGCATTTGTAGCACCATACTGCCTTTTTAATACGGGGGATAGTTATTCTCATAATTTTAAAGTTTGTCGTAATCAATTAAATAAACTGCAATAAAAAGTGAAATATACATCAAAGTTATAAATAACATATCGATGAGTGAGATAATATTAATGTCGTAATAACAATCACGCATTAAAAAAATGTAAACTAGTGTGATGAGAATAAAAATAAGATTTCGTTTCATATTGATTGATTTATGAAACAAAATTAAATAATCATTTTGAGATTACCAAATATTTTTTGATTTTAAATAACCGAGAGCACAGGCATAACTATCAGACATATCGTAGTTTTCCTTTTTGAGAGTATTGTTTTTGGTATATAACCAAGTGATTTGTGGTTCCCTTTTTGCCACTTGTTCCCAAATTAAAACTTTTTTGTCTATATCTTTTGGATATCCACCAAACAAGACAAATTTACCTTTATCATTTTCTTTTACAAAGTGGGGGAATGCGAATTTGCGAGAATTATATGTTGTAATGAATTCAGGAATAACACCAAGAATATCATAAACTTCTTTACATACAAGAGTATTAAACCTCATAAGAGTGCCAACCGTAAAAACGTTATTACTATTTAATAATGGTTCCTCAATAACTACAGTAGTTATTCCAAGTCCAACATAAGATTTTATTTTTTCTCTAAAAACCTCCGCCTTGAGAAGTAACTCCTCAATCTTATTTTCCGTTTTAACCTTTGGTGAAACGTGGGTTAATTCAAGTAGGTTTTTTGTTTCAATATCAAATAAACAAATACCTATTGTCTTGGTTGATACGTCCAGCCCCAATATCTTTGGGGACTCTTTTGATATGTCTTTTTTCATATTAAAAATCTAACTTCACAACAAACTGTTGTATACCCTGTCTTAATTCAGGTGATTGTAATTTTGTTACAACCAAAAGTTCTTTTTGTTCGTTTAATAAACCAATTTCTGTGATGTAAGATGTTGTTCCTGAAGCCCAAGTTGGGTTTGAAGTATTACTAAATTGGTTCCTACCAAGATTACATAAAAATCTCATTTCGTAAATAGTTGCCATTATATCGGTTTCTACATTACCATAAAAATAAAACTCATCACCGAAGTTCATTATATCAGGTGAGCCATTTGGAACCAAATTAATGTAATTATTTAAGTTATACGTAGGGGCAGAATTATAATTTGTTGGTGATATTTCAAATGTTGTTCCTGTTATTCCGCTCATAGTTAAAAATCCGTTTACTGTGGTCGCACTTATCATATCTGTAACATCAATCATCTTCCACTGCGTTGGGTCCGGTCTTAAAGTATCAACTCTTTTTTGGCAAAGTATTTGTAATTTGTTTGCAGAAAAACCTGAAAGGCTTCCTTGAGTTAAGAATGGAAATTCAGCTCCAAATCTAATTGCAACATTTTGAGAACTTGTAGTACAACCTGTGTCAGGCCCTAATATTGACGAATAATAATTACAGTGCAGTGAATTTGTAAAACCTGTATTATCAAATCTATACGTCACCCACATAGTTTCTGCACTTGATGCCATAATTCCGTTTAACTCGGCATTACTAAAACAAGTATTTGGTGTGATTAGTGATAATTTAGGTGCAGGTAAAGTCCAGTTTCTATTTGACTTATAAGATAAAGCCGCAACAACTTCCTCATCATCTATTACAATAATTTGTTGGTCCGGAAATACTTTACCAATTCTATTAAGTTTAGAGTTAGAATCAGGATTATTATCCCATAAGTGATAATACCTAATTCCTGGGTCATTCATATCACTATTTTCATTTGACTTAATGTAATAAGGTGTACATAAATCATAATTTATTGGGTCAATAAAAAAGTCAGCACCTATTGTTGTTCCTGTGGTTTTGTGCCACATTAGGGTTGGTATGTTTATTTTAAAGTGTCTCGCCAAACCAGTACTATCTGTTGGGTTTTGTGGGTCAAATGGTTCTGTTGCGAATTTCTCACCATAGACAAAATCAATATCTTGATTTGTATAGTGTATAATTGCAATAGCTTTTTGGTCTTTTGGTTTTACCGTAATTTTTTCATCAAATGAGTTATAATAAAACACTTCGCTTGTATCTGTTTGTCCTGTCGCCTCATTATATCCCAAATATTCTTTAGTTCCTACATATGTAACCGAACCAAATTTTGAATAATCTTCATACGTAGAACTAAACAAACCAGCCGGACTTTCAGTCCAAGGAATATTCATATTCCAAATAACAGTATTTTCTCTATTAATAACATCACAAGGTGATTCAAAATTTATTGTGTCCAATTGCCAATATGAAAATGGTGTAATTGTATCATAAAGTTGGGTCATTCCTGATGGATAAACGTGAACTTTTGCGTACTGTCCTGATACAGTATTTGCTGTATAATTAGGTACCGCCCTATCTAAAGTTATGCCATAACTATTTGTATATGCAGTTATTGATTGTATCTTATAAGTTAAAATAGGTACTGTTTCAATATCATTACAAGAACCAATACCGTCTAAATATATTGTTACAAAATCATTTACTTCAGGTGTTCCTGTTGTTGTAAAACAGAAATTTAAATCAATAATAATATCTGTTTGTCCTGATAATGTACTCATATCAACCCAATAATTTGAATTGATTGTATACCCTGTTGAATCATTAACAACCCAAGGTGTTGTATTACCTGTTAGAAAAAATCCTTTTGAACCAGCAGAATTAAATACCTCATCAATACCACTATCTTGGAATGGAATACCATAAGTATTACCATCTCCACCACTCACAAAATAAGGATATTTTATATTTTGTTTGTTTGATTGTGGCGTCCCTCTATCGTTTTGAGCACAGAAAGCAGGCATCAAAATGTTATTATTCACTTGATTATAATTTGGAACCGCAGTATAACTAACTTCACTATCTCCAATTTGAAAATAAGAAATGTTAAAATTACCCTGTGATATTCTTCTTCTACCTACGTCGGTTACCCTTGTATTAATTAAACCTGAAGTATTTTTTATTATGTACGACATCTTTTATAAATATCTTTTTTATTTTTTTATATTTGAATTTCATCTTTAACGATAATAAATGATTCGTTATTTTTACCAAAATTAACATTACAACACTGACAACCCGTTATTGGATTTTGTAAATTAGATGACGCAAAAACATCTATTGTTTGGTCTAGTGTTGTCGCACATCCTGAAGCATTAGCATCAGGTACTGTTATAGTCATTTCAGATATTGATGTTCCGGTTACTCTATCTGCGTTTGTCATAGAAATAACATAATTCTCGTTTATTGTAGTACCTGTAATATTTTCACTTCCGCAATTCGGTCTTGGTACTGTATAAGTTGAGGTTCTGCTTACTGATGGTGTTTGTAAAGTACTATTTAAATAAACTAATGTTTGACCAGAAACTATTCCTTCTCCGGGCCCATTAACTAATTGAACATCACTAAAGGATAATACAAAGTTTATGTATGTACCAACATCAATTGGGTTATCAAAGGTTAATTCCCAATCAGTAAGAATAATTCTTTTCCTTTGAGGATTATAAGTATCAACCAAAACTCTTTGGGATGTGATAGAAATTGAACCCGTATATACTTTCGGTACTCCATCATAACCAATAGTTGCATTAAGTTGAAGTATACTACCAAGACTATCTTGAACATTAACAAGGTAATTATTTTCACATAACCCATTAAAAATGTTTGATGGTTGGTAATTAATTCCATCGATTGAATATGAATATATTCCTGAACCTCCTGTAGGATAAACTGCAATACTACCATTACAAGGTGTTGTATTTTTACAAGTTGTATTTGTAGTAATTAATTCCGCGTCTAATCGTGATACAGTAGGACAACTCCCTTGTATTACCTGTAGATTTAAAATTAATGCGGCATTATTTCCTGTTGCATACCATCCGCTATCTGGTATATCAGAAACATTTAATGTGGTAAAAACTAATCCAACTCTATAAGTCATTTCCCATCTACCACTACCTGAACCTGTGTTTGAAACTCTTGGATTCCAAGAAATTTTATATGTTGTTGTTCCATCAAAATATTCCCATTTTGTTTTACCATTTTCGGTTCCATTTGGTGTGAATGCAAAATTAAATGTCTTTTTTTCCAAAATAAAAGTCATACACAAATTTGGTGGTGTCGGTGTTGGTAATTGGGGTGTTATTGGTATTATTGTTTGATTTTTACAATCTCCATTACTTTTTATTAGAATATTTACTGCGTTGTTTGATACAACAATATCCACACCACTAAATAATTGTGAGTAAGGTACATTAAGTGTGGGTGCACCGCCATTAACAAAAGTCGCAACTGTTGCTTGAGATGATTGGTCTAAATAACTAATATCATATGTTGCCGTATTATCTCCCGTTGTTAAACTAACTCTATAATTTACTGACATAATTATTTTTTTTATGGTGTTATTGTTATTGTAATACCACTACTTATTAACTGTGCAACCGCTGCGGTTGCTGTTGAACTAGAAATACCTTTCAAGGTTATTTTCTTTATATTAGTGTCAGGGTTATTCCAAGTTGACCCTGTTAAATCTATTAAAATATTATCTACAAATAGAGCATTATTCGTAACTGACCCAGCAATCTTGAGTTGTGTCATTTTGGTGGTAGCCCACTGATGAGGATAAGTATAAGTGTTTATTGTGTTATTACCTTCTATAGAAATATTATACGCACTTTGTGGTATATTTGCAGCATCTCCTGATATTACATTACGACTACCAATATAAAAACTTTCAATATTTGGTGGTAAATCACCAACATCACCATAAGGAATTTCATTAATTGTTACCCCACTACCAAATAAATACATATTTTTTATTGTTCTTGGTAATCCAGCAACATCACCACCAACTTTATTATCTCCCGTTAATTCAAAATCTATTAACCCGTTTGGTAATCCGTATGTGTCTCCACTTATTGTATTATTTCCATAAACATAAAGTTTAGTTATACTTCTTGGTAATCCAAATGTATCTCCACTTATTTGATTATTTCCATACATCGAACAGAATGTCAATACTGGAGGTAAATCTGAAGTATTTCCATAAATTGTATTGTTTCCTTGTATACTATATGCGATTGCCACTCTTGGTAATCCCGAAATATTTCCGGTGATAGTATTGTTACCAGTAATAAACGCGTTTGTTATTCCTGTTGGTAATCCCGCAACATCACCTGAAATTGTATTACTACCTTCAATATCCAAAATTGTTAAGTTTCTTGGCAAACCATAAGTACTTCCTGAAATTTTGTTATTATAAGTAATCGTTGTACTTGTCAAATCAATAGGTAAATCATATGTTGAGCCTGATAATCTATTATTTGATGTGAATAAATAAGTTAAATTTATTGGTAATTCTGATACAATTCCACTTAACAAAATATTACTATTTAAAGTGGTATTAATTAATCCATCTAGTTTTTTAAATTCAGTTGTGGTTAATGTCATCGAACCTGTAGTAACCGTAGCCGCGAAAAATTTTCCAATCGTTGATAAGTCCAAAGATTCCACAAAAATATCTCCTGTATATGGTGATGAATATGTATACGACGCCGTTCGTTCTGCACCAGGAGAATAATATGTTGATGTCGCTCCCGACCAAGTAACCAAATAACCATATGTAGTTGATGATAAAACCATACTAACCGTGGTTAATCCAATAGCCCCTAATTTCATTTTTTCCAATACATTTGTAGGAGTTAATGTTGGAGTTGGAGTCGGTGTAGTTGTGGTTGTGGTTGTTGGAGTCATAGTTGGTGTCGGAGTTGGAGTTTCAAATATTTGACTTGCTGCACCATTAAGATTACAATTAAGTGTTGGTGCAACTATTGAACAAGTTGTTGTCGCCGTATAATCGCCATAATAGTCAATAACCGTACAGGTATAACTACCAGGTAATAAATTGTTAATAGTACTTGTCCTTGCACCTGTATTCCAATAATATGAGTAAGGACTTGTTCCCCCATTAACAATAATTGATACTGAACCATTATTTGTCGTTTGAGTTGTTGTATTTGTTACCTGACACTGTATCGTCATAGGAATACTAACAATAACACTACAATTATTATCATAAACATAAACAGGTATTGGTGGTGGTGCCGGTGTAAAAGAAGGTGTTGATGTCGGTGTTGATGTATAAGTTGGTGTAACTGTTTGTGTTGGAGTAAAACTTGGTGTTGGAGTGTTTGTTGCAGTTGGTGATGGTGTAACACAAGGATTGAATCCTGCTGTCGGTATTGTAACAATATTTGATGAATGACTTAAGGATGGATTAAAATTAAAGGTTCCAACAGTATTGTTATAAGTATATGCCGTGTAATTTCCGCAACAATCATAATAATAAACATATTGCCCTGTTTGAGAATATCCAACTGTACAACTCACTCTAGAATTACAATCATCGCAATTCGCAGTTAGTTGTGTGGGTTTTGATTGTAGAAATGGTGCGGCGTATGATAAAGTATTTTCAATAACGGTTACACATCTTTGTGTAAATCCATATCTTGTATCATAAGTTTCAATTAAATATGTTTTACCTAATATTAATGTGTCTGTTGACGCCGATAAAATAAATTCATTTGAGCCACCACATTCAATAAACCTATAATTAGTAAACGTTGGTACTCCTATTAAAGAAATAACACCTGAACCACCAGTAACTAAAGCCCAATTAGTACCATTATAATAATATCCATCAGGTACCGTAGGTCCTGAACATCCCGAACCAACATATATTATTCCATTTTGAACAAATGATGTAACAGAATAACTACTTGCAACCGCATTTACCGCGATATATGCCGTTTGCCCTGAGGATAAAGATAAATTAATACAACTAACCATATTATGGACAAATTTCAAAACTATTTATTCGTCCAAACCTATCTATTTGAACTATGTAAAAATCATTACCAAATTTCATTTTTATATATCTATTGTTTCCATTATATGGTGTATATAACACCCCATTTATGTATGTTTGATAAACAAAGATACCAATCACAGGAACTGTGTTGGAATCACTTATATAAGTATAAAGGTAGTTTAAACTTAATTCATCATTACAAGTAAAACCACTTGATGAATAAACTGACCTGCCAATTAAATGACTTGCAATAACAGGTGTTGTAGTTGGTGTTTGAGTTGTGGTTGGAGTTTGTGTTGGAGTTTCTGTATTAGTTGGAGTTTGTGTGGGTGTTGGTGTATTGGTAGGCGTTTCTGTTGGAGTTTGAGTATTAGTTGGGGTTTGAGTTTGGGTTGGTGTCTGTGTTGGCATAGGTGTTATGTTAACATTTTCTCCTATTTCACATAATTGAGAATCCACTATTTTAAGTACAAAGTTTGTATCAGAATATGGTGATGGAACCTCAAATGAATATGGAAAAGATGATTCTGTTGATACATAAACACAATTTGCGCTCATCGCATCACAATAATATATGTCTACGGGCGTATTAGCCGTTACGGTTGATATGGTTACACTTTGACTCATTCTGATACTACTGTTTCTCCCGAGATTATGCTATTATTTGCATCAATTATTTTTAACATATAAGCTGTTGATACATCATATGGATATGGTATTGTAAATGTATAAGGAGGTTCCGTTATTCTTGTAATATAAAAACAACTTGTTCCTCCACTTTGGCATATATAAACATCAAATGGTGTTTGTCCTGTTATTTCATTTATTTGAACCTCAATTCCCATATTAAATAAATTGGTTATTTGTATTATAATAATTTAAAAGACAATTATCACAAGTATCAAAACTTTGTGTTATTGTCGCCGTAATTCCTTCTATATAATTATACTCCGAAACAATTCCTTCGTATGATATTATAGTATAACAAATATTATCAATATCAATATTAACAACTGATGATATATCTAAAGTTGATGATGTTGATGGACTATAAACAGTTAATCCTGATATAGAACCGTCACAAGCATCTACAATATATTTTTTATATAAAGGACAAGTCGTACAAGTATAATCATTCCACGCAGGTGTATTAATCTCATATTCTGTATCTATTGGTGTTGTTACAATAGATTTTAATGTTACACAAAAGTCATCTCCATCAGGGTTATTAACTCCAACAACTTGTTGAATTGTCGGCATTAATTTTAATATTCCTGATGTTGGTCCAACATTACAAACCTTTACATAAACAGTATCTCCGCTATCACAAGTAAGAGCGCTAAATACAACTGTTGTACAAGCACTAACCGTAGTTAAAATACAATCATCACAAGTTGGATATACAATATCTACAACATTTGTAAAATAGTTTCCACTATAACTTAATGATAAAACATTAATTGGTGGAATATATGAATCATTACTTTCACCCAAATAGTTCCAACAATTACCTGAACTATCTTTAAAAAAAGTGTTCGGTAAATTAGTGAAGTCCAATTTACTTGTCTGTATGATTTGCGTGTTGTAAGTTGCATAAGATGCAACGGGCGAACAACTTTGATATATATAAACTTTATTCATTTTTTTATCCTATTATATATGTTGAACTACTATAAACAACATTTCCTCCTGAATAATCATACGCCAATTCAAAATTTGCACTCAAGTATGATGCGGGAAATCCTGAATACACATAATTATTTATTGGTGATGCCCATATTTGAAAATCGTTAGTGTCGGCAGAATTTGTTAATCTGGCTTGTAATACGTAAGGATAAATTCTACCAGTAGTAACTCCATAATATCTATTATAATTGTCACAAGTAACCGCAGAATATGTTGTTAGTAATGAACTTGCAGTTGTCGATGTATATGCATATGTCTCTAAACAATATGGAACACAACTAAATTCACTATATATCGTTGATGCGGTAACACCTCCTCCAGGTGGTGTTCCTGTTGAATTTACTGCTAACATTTGTATAAATGGTTGGTTATATTTTATACCGTTTAATGTAGTATAATCAAATATACTAGCATTTGTTGAATAACTATTAACTTGAGAAACAATACCATTAAACCAAAGGTTGCAATTGTATCCATCATAAGCACCTAAATCATTTGTAATTGTCGGCATCGTCAAACTCATAGTATATCCTGTAGTAGTTGTCCCTGTTGTCACAACACTAGACGTATGTATTCTAAACTGCGAGTTTGAAAATCCATCCCCACATTTTTGATTTCTAGTTGCGGTTGGGATATTTAACGCAAAGTATCGATAATAATCTGGGTCTAAAGAATTAAATGGAGTTCCACTATATTGCATAATTTTTAAATAACTATTATAATATACATTTAAATCATTTATATCTTCAAATTCAATATCAATTTGTCCAATACCTAATATTCTATATTTACGAAATCTAATATAATTTCCAAGAGTTTGTGTACAAGTATATCCAGATGCTGGTGCAGGGTCTGATGGATATATCGCAGGAGTGCAACTTCTTACATAAGTTCCCGGAAAAAACATATCACTAAATGTTCTACTTCTAAATCCATTTGCATCAGTTATTAAATACTCACCTAGATTACCAACATTAGTGTATTTACAAAAATCAGAATATCCAACTGAACCAGGTACATTAGTTCTAAATGTTGCTCCGCTTAATGTTAATAACACACTTGTTGCAAGTCCATCGGTAGCGGTGCCGGCAGAAATTGTCGAACCACTTATCATATACGAACTATTTTTAAATTGATTGAATAAAGGCTCACAATTAAAGGTTTCAAGACAACTAAAATATAAATCCCAGTTTGTGTTACCCGAAAATGGTTCAACCGTTATTGTTAATAAATCACCGTCTTGTTTATTTGTAAAACCAGTAAAACATAAAACTCTTCTATGGTAAGTAGAAGTATCTGCAGACTTTGGCATAACATTCAAATTTAAGTTACTGGCACTTAAATCACTACCAACAGTTATATATTCTAATATATACGGTTGAGGATAATTAACCCCAAAATATGTTATTTTTAATGTATCCGGAACTGATTCTCCTTTAAAAGCAAACGGAAAATAATTAGTTGTTGAAGATAAAACAAATGTCGCACTTAATGGTTGTGCAACAGATTGATAATCTGTTTGATATTGTAATCTATGTTCGTAGGAACCCGGTTGAACTCCATTAACTCCTGACGCCAAACTATATCCCACACCATTATCACAAGTGTATGGACTAACAGTTACTGTTCCAAAACAATCAAGATTCGCATAAATTGAACCATTTTGTACTGTTGGTATAAAAGTATATCCACTAACCACAATTTTTTCTAAAATAGGTTTATATGTCCCCGCAAGTACAGGTGGTTGAGATGTTCCTGTTAAAGGATGATTAAATTGATGTGGATATGAACTATAGGATGGTCCGCTAGTGAAAGCCGATGTAGTTAAATCATTTGGTCCATACCATCTAAACAAATAATCTGAAACAGGATTTTCACAACTACCAGTTAAATTTCCAACTGATAGTACACCAACAGTTCCTGATAAAGGAATATCAAAATCTAAATTACAACTCACACATAAATCATTTGACACTACAGGAATATCTACCTCACAACGAGTACCAATATCCACAATTCTAATTGATGTGGTACCAATTCCAACTTCTATATAATAAGGGCAGTTACCACCTGTAATGTCCGACAAAGCAACATTACTCATTACTGGAGTACCATAATCAAGATTTGAATAGATGTTTAAAGTTCCACTTAATGGTGTTGTTCCCGTATAAGTTAAGCAAGTTGCCGCCGAAAAAGTCGCCATATATTATTTTTTTTATTTTTATTCTTGTCCTCCATCTGTTATACCTGTCCATCCATATCCCGTTGGTGTTGCTCCTGTTAACAAATCTTTACCGGCTTGTCCATCAGCGGTGTATTTTGCAGTACCAAAACTTATTGTAAGTCCTGTTTTAACAGTTTTACCTCCTGATGTCCAACCTGTATATATATCTGTTAGATTAGTTGCCGAGAATGTTGATGGTGTTTTATTTGCCATAAATCCTGTAAAATTAGTAACTCCCGAAACGTTCCAATTTCCTATCGGTTGGTTAAACGCATTTGCCGAACTGAACATAGCATTCATATTTGAAACAGATGAAGTATCCCAACCTGCTAATGGTTGATTGAATGCTGATGTTAATTGGAACATATTCGCCATAATTTGTACTTTAGAAACATTCCAATTTTCAATTGGCTGGTTAAATAATGCGGCTCCGCTAAACATAGAACCCATATTTGTAACGCCACTATTAATTGTCCAAGCAGATATTGATGTATCACCACTATTATTAAATTTAACTGCGTTTGAGAACATACTACTCATACTTGTAACTCCTGACATATTCCAATAACCAATCGGTTGGTTAAAGTTACTAGCAGTTGCAAACATTGATGCAGTATTCTGCAGACTTGTTGTTGTCCAACCAGATATCGATGGACTTCCTCCATTATTAAAATTAACCGCACTTCCAAACATAGCAGACATATTTTGTACTTTAGATACATCCCAAGAGCCAATATCTTGGTTGAATTGCGACGCACTTGCAAACATCGATGACATATTAGTAACACCCGAAACATTCCAACTTCCGATTGGCTGATTAAATGGTGTGGATGCAAACATAGCACTCATATTTGTAACTGCTGATGTCACCCAATTATCTATTCCTGTAAATCCAGAATTTTTAAATGCTGAGGCTTGGAACATACTTTGCATTTTTACAACATTTCTTACATTCCAATTAGATAAATCTTGGTCGAATGAACTACATCCACCAAATAAATTCATCATACCACCAAAATTACTATTGTCGGTAACATTTCTAACATCCCAACTACCAACTGGTTGATTGAAAGAACTACACTGATAGAACATATGACCTAAATTTGTCGCCGCAGACATAGTCCAACCACTTATCGAAGGACTTCCGTTGTTATTAAACAAGTACTGTCTGTGGAACATATAATTGAATTGTTGCACCTTACTGGTATTCCAATTTCCAATATTTCTATTGAATTTTGCAACTCCCGCAGAATTAGAATAGAACATATAAGAAAATACTGTATTGGCGCTAGTTATCCAATTATTAATTGAATTACTTCCTTTGTTGTCAAACTTGACAGCATCTTGGAACATACTTGATAAGTTTTGATTGTTTCTCATATCCCAACTACCCAAATCATCATCAAAATTACTCGCAGATGCAAACATACCACTCGAGTCAGTTACTTTTGACATATCCCAAGAACCAACATTATTTATTGTTGTTAAAGAAGTACAACTATTAAAAGTTGATGTCAATTTAGTGGTTCCGCTCAAATTAATAACATCAGTAACTCCTGTTAACACTAAATTAGAACATCCATAGAAATGTGCGGTTTGTCCGGTTCCCAATTGTAATGGTCCCCATCTTAACACCTCCACAATTTTTAATTTATCTCCCGAATTATTATATGACCACCCTCTCAAATTACCTGGGTCAGCATAAATATTAATTGTGTATGTTCCAGGTGATGAATATGTGTGTGTTAATGAAGACGCTGACCACACATTCACATAATCAGTATTTGTATCTCCCCAATCTATAATACAACTATAATTTGAATCCGATGTATTAACAAATGGTAATTTAACTTGATTAATGTTACTTGAACCAGTACCTGTGAATGTTGTTGTAAATCTACCTGTAAAATTATCTAAAGGTCTAGTTGTCGTTGGAGTTGGAGTAGTTGTTTCTGTTGGTGTATTTGTAGGTGTTTGTGTCGGCGTTTCTGTATTAGTTGGTGTATTTGTAGGTGTTTGAGTTGGTGATGGAGTTGGTGATGGAGTTACTGGTGGTGTCGGTGGTATATACCCTCCAAATGTGTAACCCGATAAATCACAATCCGCATAATTTGTTGGTGATGGAGTTTGTGTCATCGTAGGTGTTTGTGTCGGTGTTTCAGTATTTGTAGGTGTTTGAGTTTGAGTTTGTGACGGTGTTTGAGTTTGAGTTTGTGTCGGCGTTTGAGTATTAGTTGGTGTTTGTGTCGGCGTTTGAGTATTAGTTGGTGTTTGTGTCGGCGTTGGTGGTGGTGTAGAAGGTATTGTGGTAGTTGTTGGTGTTGGTGTTATAGTTTGTGTTGGAGTTGACGTTTGACTTGGTAACGGTAAACAATCATCACATTTACTAAATAAAGAATAAACATTATTAATTGTCGTATCAGGACTTAAATTTAGGTCATCTCTTAAATATTGAACACAAGTCCATTTTGTTCCATTTGGTGATGTTACATTTGCATTAAATACTGTTCCAATAACCAATTGAACTGAATTATAAAGTATTGGTCCTGAAACATAATAATAGTTATTTAAAGTTCCGCACTCCAATAAAACTTTAACTGTTGAACAGTCAAATGGTGGGTCAATAATTGTAAATGTTGCCTTACCCAATATTTCTAATATGTTTGTTGGTGTTAAAGTTGGTGTTGCAGTTACTGACGGTGTCGGTGTTGGCGATGAATAAAATATTGAAAAATTTACGCCTACATTATATACAGGGCTTGCAGATGGTGTCGGTGGTATTGGTGAATTTGTGAAATCAAAATTAACAACTACACAATCAGTAGATACTGTTGGCGTAACTGGTGGAACGTATGCGGCATCAAAATACGCATTAAAATCAATAGCAAAATTACCAACAGGTGTTGGTGTAGGTGTTGGGCAAGGTCCAAAATCAAAAGAATTAAATGCTAAATCAGGACAGTCAGAGTACCAAGGAGATTTACCCTCAAGTAAACAAGCGCCACCTAAACTATTACTTAAACACCATCTATCACCTGTGAAGTAAATTACTCCACCTGATGTTCCATCACCAGTAAATGAATTTTTTAAATTGTAAGTGTCTGCCGATACAAAATTACCACTATAACCTGATAGTGTTGGATTACTCGTTCCAAAACAAAATTCAATATAATTACACGATGGACAAAGACCATCGCTACAACCTGTTACAAGTGTAAAAATAACACCCGAACTATCATATAAGTCTCCAACATCATCATTTGTTACTAATGTTGCACACCCTTCAAAAAAACCTGTATTAGAAATGTAATATGTATTACCAATTGTATCTGGTAATCCAACTCCGCTAAATCTAAAAACATTTGAAGAGTTATAACAATCTTGAAATTTTATTGTTGTTGAAAAACAAATTCCCGTTGCAATAAGTATACCTGATAAATCAACCTCATAACAAGTGTCTCCTCCATCAGAACGGTCTGAATAATAACCAGGTCTTGCCCGAGTACTACACTCCGCATTAGAATACAATAAACTACCAATTTGTATTGGTGAATCAGGTGAATAATATGTATTATTAGACACTAAATTACAAGCGTCTGTGCAACTTGAAGACGTATAGGTTAACCTACGAGATAATGCGGTACAAGCCATATTTAAAATTTCTATCTATAAATAACCCAAAATCTGGTTTTTATTTAATAATAATTATAGAATTTGTTTGACTTTAATAAACAACTGATGTTTGAAATATTTATATTATATGAAATTACTTAAAACAATAAAAAAGATAATCGAAGAAGCAGAACAACATTATAATTTTGCTTGTGAAGGTAGTGTTAGTTTTGATGAGCTTGATAGACTGGAAAAGAACTACAAAGATTCTCTGAAATTATTAAAACTCTACAAAATTAAAGAAGAAAAATCTACAAAGAAGCGTCAATAATTTTGAACGTTTCGTATCCATTAGCACCACTCATTATAACCATCACCTGAGGTGCAGAATTAAATAAAGAAGGAGGATATTCATAAACTGTCGGAGGCGTTGCCGCGCTCAATTGTCCCAAATAATATCTATTATTACCATAGGAGTCTGCAATATATACATCTGTAGGCGTGTACCCCGTAAAATATGTTATTTCTAGTCTTGTCATCCTGTACAATAAATATCATAATCTATAGTCAAATAAACTTTTACATCAAGTGATGAAACCAAATCTTGTCTGCCAGCATCACTCAAAATTGTTATTTCATTATTGATTTCATCTATGATTACCTCACCAACACCAATTGAACTTGATAATAAATTTTGTATTGAATTATAAAATAAGTTATCTTGAGGTACATCAAGTAATGAATATGTTGTATAAAATACTTCAGTTACTTCAGGACTAAGTGGGTTAACCTTTACTCTTGTGGTAAATGTTGCGGAAGATAAATTACATCCCGTTTCTCCAGATGTTAAATCTTGGAATCCCTCATTTAACATTTTTGATAAACTATATTTTGTATTTGTAATTAATTCAAATGTTTGTTCTCCAACAGTATAAGATTGATATGAATCAAAAGAAGTACTTCCGTTGATTGTTGTGGTTCTTTTCAAAGATGACCCATTTGAGTCAATAACAATCAAACTATACGTACCTGCAGTTAATCCTGTGACAGTTATTGTTTGTGGGTTATCCATTACGTTATCAGACCAACTATACGTAAATGGTGGTTTACCTGAGGATATAAGAGCAGTTATTGTTCCTCCACTATTTGAACCTGCGGTTGTTGGTATTAATAAAAAATCTACAACCGGAACATACTCCACATACACATTAACATTTTGTTTACACCCCACCGAATCCACCACAACAACTTCGTGTTGTCCTGAAGATAAATCATAAAACGTAACTGCAGATAATATACTATTTGAAATACTAGTTTTATTGTCTAATATATAAGCATATGGTTCTGTACCCCCTGTTGATTTTGTAACCGTAACTGTCCCGTTTTTTTGACCGTAAGTTGCTGATGTAGAAACCGCAGATATTGAAAAGGATTCTTGATTATAAATCGTATAATCATTCATATAAGTACAACCAGAAGAGTCCGAAACAGATAAGTTATAAGTCCCTGCAGATAAATTTGAAAATAAATTATACATTAAATCAGTATTAACCTCCTTAACTGACAAATCAGGATAAGTTAATGAATATAAAAAAGGATTGTTTCCACCCTGAATTGATACGGTTATCGCACCTTCGGAGAAAGAACAATTTGTATTTTTTGTTTCAATATTAACGGATGTCATACCTGATGGTGTATTCAAAGTAGTTCCAATTGAATCACTACAGAAAGCGGCATCTGTTACTTGAACTGTATATGGTCCAGCACCAATATTTTCTAATGTAAATGTACTTAAATAAGAAATTTCAACATATCCCGTAGATGCCGAGTAATAGTATGGTGGTGTTCCTCCAGTTAACTGAACCGTTAAACTACCATCATTAGTTAAACAAGAGGGAGGATTTGCTGTGAATGCAACAAGTTGGACGGGATTTAAATTTACTATGGTTCCCGATTTTATAACAGAGCAATTATAATAATCTCTAACATCAACACTATAATCTCCGGCAGTTAATCCTGTAATATAATTTGTCTCATCACCTGTGTTCCACTTATACGTATATGGTGGTGTTCCCGTTAATCCTGTTACATAAATCTTACCAATTGGTGTATATCCACACGCGGCGTTTGGAACAACATATAATCCGTAATCAAGTGTTGGCGATTTTTCTATGATAAAACTCTCACTTCTTCCTGTACATCCTCCTAAATCTTGAGCAATCATATAATAAGTTCCTGCAGTAAGATTTTGGAATGTTGTGTTGTTTACACTTGTTGTTGATGAAGTAACATAAGTATTGTCTGAATTGTATAGATAAATTTCGGTATAAGAAAAATTGGAAGAACTACTAACTGTTGCAGTTCCATTATTTAAATCACAAGTTGTATTTGTTACACTTGTTAAAAAACAAGAAACACCGCTTGAAACAGGTACATTAACAAATATTTGATTATTAGTAGGTGCCGATGAGTCTGTTATAAGTATTGTATATGTACCGGCACTAAGTCCTGTTCTTGAAGATAAGTCTGTACTTGCATCTACACCTAAATCAGGGTCCAACCACTGTACATTATATTTTGGTGTCCCTCCATTTGGAATAATGATTATTGCACCTGAGTTTGTTGAAGAACAGTCTCCCGTCAATATAACATTATAATTTAAACCAAAAGTTTCCATATATTAACACGTTATGTTTACATTTATTCCCACACTCAAAGTTAATGTTTGATTTAGGTTTAATGGCTGTGTGCCTAAATTTGTTATTGTTAATTGATTACCACTTATATTATAATTCAAATTATAATTTAATAAGGCCGGTAATGCTAAAATTAATGCCGCTCTCCAGTCACCATTTGATGGTGAATTGTTCAAACCTGTTCCATAGTAGAATGGTTTATGTATAATTCTATTATTTCCTATTGATAAATCAACATACCAAGTAGATGTAAGTGAATTCGCACCATTACAAGTTTGTATTGTATAGGTTGGACTAATTGCACTATTAACCGCCTGAGTCAACACCCCATTAAAGTTAGTATATGTTGTATTACCATTTAACCAAGGAAAAATATTTAAATTAATATATTCTGTTGATTGGCTATAGTTATTCAAAGATGTAACAATTGAACAAGGTTTTGCTAGTTTTGGTTCAACCAAACAACCTCTATTTCTTCTATATACAAATTTTTGTCTTTGTAATACAGAGTTCTCATACCTAATTCCTCCCTGCCAAATTGTTGTTGCGGGAACCATTTGTTCTACTAATTTCAACCAATATGGTCCCATACCAATAACGTAATCAATCAATTTTTGATATGTGTATTGATTATTTTGTATTCCAATATTTTCTTCTTGTAATAAATAATTCCACCAAAGTGATTGTAACGTTGGGTATCCTCCTGTTTTTCCATCAGTTATAAATTGGCGATTTCTGGTATTAATCATATTCTGCCAGAAAGTTTTTGAAAATTCAAAGAATGTTTTTCTTTGTGGTTTTGGGTCAATAAAGGTAGAATCAACCCCACCCGGTACAGGATAATACGCTGTTAAGCCGCTTTCAGGGATTGGGTAATTATAAAGTCTCGATTGTTCCCATATTTCATATGTAAGTCCTTGTCCAGGATTTAAAAATATGTCAGTATTTTTTACATTTAAAACTAATCTTTCGTTATCAAGATAATAATAAGCGTTGTAATTTCCTTGACTTGCACTTCTTAACTTATCATCAGTTTCTAACCAAGATTTATTATTATCAATAATCCTTAATAATTTAAATCCATCATTTATATATGGAAAATTTCTATAGGTATTTAAATATTCTTGACCGTAACTAAATGGTGTTAATTGACTTTGTATTTGAGTGTTTTGTCCTTTATATACATTTCCTGTTACCACCACTTCTTCAGGGCTCCTGTGAGATGGTGTTTGTTCATACCATCCCGCACCTTTTTGAAAAAAGTTTGATTCAGTTGGTTTTGGTGCGTATGGGTATCCATCATAATCAATTGGATACTCCGATAAACTAACATTAACGTCCGTATAACTATCTTGTGTAGTAAAACCTGTGAACACCCTACCCCTAATTTTAAAAGTGTTTGTTGAGTCTAATGCCGGTTTTTCTTCAACGTATGTTCCTCCTGATATTTTACCAAATTGTTTATCAAAATTTTCAATATCAATTTTTTGGTCTGCAAGATATATATATTCGTTATACTCAATTAAAGATTCGGGAGCTCCTATTAAATTTAATAAAAACTCAACAGACCTTCTTGTACCTTTTGATTTAAAAATATACGCCGAATTTAAAATTAAATTCCTGTAAAATGCGTAGTTTAATTCTGTCGGTGTTTGAGCTCTTGCATAACCAGGGTAATTAGATTTAGTTTGATTACCAAAAATAGATGTTAGATAATCTTCATTTGTTATTGGTGAAAAATTTCCGTTCCATCCTAATGTTTGAGCCAAATCAGATAAAAGTTCTGATGGAATATCGTTTGATGGGTTATAATTAACTGAGTTTGCAAACGCAAGACCGTCAACATATTTTTTTAAATCATCAAAACTTCTTCCATATATTTGAAAAACTCGTTCGACTTTTCTACCTAAAGTATCAAATTCTTTTAAAGAACCTGCAGTCAAAAATCTTGATATCAAGTTAGTTTTAAAAGTATCTAATTCTTCGGAAATAGATTGAAGTTGTGTCAAATAGTTGTCAAATGCAAACGACCTAATATCTAAATTCCACGGTCCGTCTTTTGGCCAAGTAACTTGTTGATAATTAGTATAAAATTGACCGTCTTGATTTTGTGCTGGAATTTGAAATATTGCAGTATATATTGGTTGTATTAATCTATTCAATAAAAACTGTTCAATTTCATCAAATGTCTCCGCAAATATTTTATCCACAATAAAATCATTTGGCCTGATTTGAAAATCATTTGACCAAGTTGTTGCAGTATTTCCAAATGGGGCACCTGAAACATAAAAAGCGATATATCCTGTATATAAAGAATCTGATGGTTGAAAAGATAAAACTTTATACTCTGTGCCATCAAATACCACGGCATAGTCAAGATAAGTATTATTTAAGTTTCTGTAAGGTGAAACAGTATTTCCTGTTGAAATTAGATTATTTGTCGCATTAACAGTATAATCAACCCCTATTGGATTAAAAATCCTATCCACATTAACCTCAAAATACGTTTCGTCATTTACAGAATCATAAGAAATATTGATTGCTGTGTTTCCTGTTGTAAAAGTTGGTGTTGTAAACATAACATCCAAAGACGCAGGAAAATAATTAATAATTTTTGTTACAGAAGTACTAAGTCTTTTCGCTAATGAACCATACAAAGAAAAATTTAATACTTGAGAAATATCATAGTTTGGATGAACTCTGAATTGACTTGATTGTATTCTTTCACTTTGAATAACGCTATCAACACCCAAATCAGAAAGATTTACAGGTTTTGCAAATTCTCCTACACCGAAAGTTCTATTAACTTTGTCAACAACATTTGTAGTAAATTCAAAATTACCTTGCGTAAGTCCTCCTCCATCTACAATTTGTAGACCAACAATATTGTCGGAAAAAGTCCCAGCACCGTTACCAGGTCTCGGCGGATAGTAATATTTTGTTTTTTTAATTGTAGTTGCCATTAAGTTGTTATATTGTTAAAACTTTTACTAAAATCAATATCATTACCTCTACTTTGTCTAACCTCATACAATAATGAATTGAATTGGTCTCTAACTTCAAATAAGTTGTATTGTCTGAAGATATTATTATTAGAATCGTAGATTGTGTAAATACCGTCATCAATTGACTTGGTTTGATTACCATAAAGAGCAATTGCTAATGTGTCTATGTCATACTCGGCCATTTGTATGTCTATAGTTATAGGATTAAAAAAAGTATTTGTTATTATAATATTTTGGTCGGGTTGTCCTATGAATGGTGTTGCGTTTGGTTTGTTTGTTGGTGATGATGATGGTGTTAAAGTTAAAAATAGCAAATTAGATATTCCATCAACATATCTATATCTAACCGCCTTTTGAGTTGTGTTTGTTAGATTCACAACAACGGGTTCACAAAAGAAACAAGATGTTACTATTCTAAAAAAATTCGGTATTTTACTTCCATCAGGATTGAGATATTCAATTCTAAAACCAATTAACCCTTGGGGCACAAATTTATTAATAAATTGTGATGGTATATTTGCCAAATCAATAATAATACCTTTAACGTTTGGTAGCGCACTTAAAACACCACAATCGGTAATTGTTGTTCTGATTTCGGCTGGTCTTACATATAATGTATAAAAACCTAAAGCGTTAAATGTATCTGCAGGTAATGTTAAATTATATAGTCCCCCAAGGATTTCAATATTTGTATTTCCACCCGTTTGAGCGTTATGAAAATATGGTCTTAAAACCGTTGGTGCGTTGAGGGTTTTTAATACAAAATTATCGGTTACATCCCTTGTGGGTGTATAATTTAATATTATTTCTACATCTTCAGGACTTACGTCTGAGGGTCGCGTGGCCCCGTATGTTCCAATTGCCATTTTAAATCTTTATTATAAATAGTTTATATCTTTTTTTCCACTTTAAAAAAACCATATCCGTAATTTATTAAATCTCCCACATTATCGACTTCCCCCAATCTTTGTATTTTCTCATAAGCACTATTTTTTCCTCTCTCAATATATACGTTAGTTTGTATTTGTGGTTGGTCTATAACCCCCATCATAACCTCTTGTTTTGTTATTGGTAATGAGGTTATATTTTCCGTAGTAAATCCAGATGATTGAGCAAAAAATAATGTAGTACCATCACTATAATCATAATAATCTACATCTTGTATCGTATACCCCGTATAATTTTGTGTAATGGAGTTTATCACACCATACAATTCTCTGTTCTTATAAACATTTTTTCCTTGGATATATTTTACAGAACCATATTGTTCCAAATCTTGTAGTCTTGAAGCAGTCTCTCCTGTTACATAAAATGGCGTTGACACATAATTGGAAGATGTTTGTGCAGATACTTCGTTATTTGAATCTCCAGAAAATATGTAATCATAACTAACAGGTGTTCCTGACCAACTTCCAACATTAGATGTAAAATATGCCGTTCCCTGTGGGTTGTAAATTGTTGGTAGTGAATATGGTAAACTAATTTTTTTAGATACTTTTATCATTCCCCAAGGATTTGTTTGAGTCAAAGTAATTGTATAATCTTTCATCATATACGGATAAGAATGCATCGCATAATTTGGTGAAAATGTTGTTACTGTTTGTGGTGTAGTTCCGTCTCCCCAATCCACAGTATATTTTGAAAGTTCTAAAAATTTCTGATATTCATCAGAAGTATTATACACATAAACATCGTATGGGTTTGAGGTTGTAGATGAAAATAAGAAGTTTGTAACAACATCTTTTTGTGTCATATATCCATCAAATGGTTCATAATATCCCATATCATTTACATTCTCCGTAATTAAAATTGGAATTGTTAATCCTGTTAGAAGAGATGTTCCATTAGTATTTCCAGTAAGAACCTCGGTCATCGCCGAATATATACCAACACTTTTTCCATCATACGTAACCTTTGTTAGGTCACGTTTAATGGTCTCTGGTGATATTATTATTTTATAATAATCCATATTATGGGTTTACATATTGATACCAAGTTATGGGTGTTGTTGTTCCAACCCTTTGATTCACATTTGTATTTGTGTTAAATCTATATACGCGATACACTTTATTCACATAATCACAAACAACTCTATAGTAAAAATTATCAGTAGCATCAAAACTATTTTCCTCCCCCGCCGCTAATGATGATTGTGGTTTATTCATCATTTTTGTAAACACTCCTGTTTTTGCATTATAAAATTTGGCACTCATATAAAATGTATTAATGTTTAAAAATTCCAAACTCTTCAACCAATAAATAAAAAACCCTTCTTTATCTCCAATATAATCCAAAGTAAATTTTGGCTTTTTAATTTCAACTGGTTTATTATTCAAAAGAGCAGTAGTTTTATATCCTTGTTGTGTCGGTATAATAATTGTTATATAGTTAGTTTGTCTTTTCTCATCCACCGTATCGTAAAAATCCAATTTAAAAAATGACTTTGTAAAATCATTTGTAAAATAATATATTTCTTTTGTTAAAAACCCTTGTGAAAAATAACTATTATTCCAACTTGATAAATTATTTAAGGGTCCTCCTGAATAAAAATAAAACTCATAATTTATTTCTGTTTTATTTGTTGTTGGTTCAACATCGTGTGGAAATCTATCCACCTCAAAATCATATCCAGTACCAATAACTTGTTTTACCACCTCCTCCTCATATATTTCAATTGATTGGTCTTGACCTGCAAAATCCCAATCCAATTCGATAGGTATTGTAATTTCTTTACTACTTGAGCCACTCAAAATTATCCTATAATTATTCACAGCCATCTATTTTTGGTTTTACTGGTATGTTTATTCCTGTATTATAATTATTGACATTTGTTCCTTCAGGTATAAACCTAAAAATAACATTATCAAACGGATAGTGTGATTTATTTAAAAAAGGAAAATTAACACCTCTACCTAAATTATCTATAATACCGTATGAATATAAATCTCTCCACCTAAATTCTTGGTCTGACTCTGAATAAAAAGAGTAAAAAGGAACATTATCGACATTATCAACATTACCTGTTTCAATAAAATCAGAATAGACTCTTATTGTTATGGGATGATGTGGTTCATAATAATAACCGTCACTATTGGTTGTTGGATTTAAACTGGTTTGTAAATTATCTTGGTTAAATTTTACTTTATGATAAAAGGGGGAGATTACTCTTTCTTTTTGCTCATAATCATTCCATTCACAAAAATCTCCGTTTATTATGTCTCCAGCACTTAAATTATTATTATAGTAAAATGTTTTTGTCGTACCACTAATGTCCGTTTTATTATAAGAAGATGTTGTTATACTTGAATCTGAATTAAGATTATTTTCGTCCCACCAAGAATTTGTGGTATCAGTCAAATTAAATTTCCACCCTTCTTTTAATCCAACATTAGATGCTGAAGGTTTATTGAAATAACCTGAATATCCTTTATGAATAACAGTTAAAAATAACTCACTTACAGGTCTTTTTTGATTATCTAAAACTCCCGTCAAATCAATATCTATTTTTGAGGTTAAAGTATAAGTATTACTACTCGTTTTTTGAGCACATCTTGTTGTATTATTTGGTGTTATGGAACTCAAGTACAATTTTTTTTCTTCTCCAAAAGAATTTTTTTGGAACCCCGTTTTAGTCATTATAACTTCATCAACATTAGTTAAAATTTTATGTTCCCTAACGTAATATTTTGAACGAGTTTCGTTTAATTGTTCAGGATAAATAACTCTTTTAAATTTGCCACTTCTATTATTAAAAAACGTATTTCCTGTATAACCAACATTATAAATGTTAAAAATATATTCATCACTACCTAATGAATCGTTACCTAACGAATAAACTTCAAACAAATTATTGATACCGTATTTAAATGATAACTCAACAGATTCTCCGACTTGTAGTCCGTGTGGTGCAATACACTGAAAAGATATTAATTCACTACCATTTGATGTGGTATTTACCACTTTAAACGGTATGCCATCTTTAGCAATCCAAGCACCACTTGTATTATTTAATGAATAAAATAATCGTTTATTATAGTTACTATTATTAGCATAACTAATATAATAGGTCCAATTATAGGTGTATGCACTTTTTGATTCGTATGTAAAATGTTGGTCTTTAGCGTCAGGTCTAAAAAAATCAAACTCATAAAATTGGGGAAACCCATACCAAAAATTATTCAAGACCGATAGTTCGGGGTTTAAATAAAATAAATTATTTCTAAAAGGAACATAACTTGTAGTACCTGTATAGGCGTTAGAATAAATGTAACTTATTTGAAATGTAGGTCTAAAAATTTCACACAATTGTCTCTCATTATCATAAACTTGAGGTAGGGACACAGTAGTGATTCTATCAAATTCTGTATTGAGTTTTGATGTTTGATTTAAAGTAATATCAATTTTTTGGTCGACCGCAGGTGCTGACTTATATTTTAACTTACTCGGTATTATTCTATAATCATATAGTTTCAACTCCTAAATATTTTACATTAAATTTATCAAGAGCGTTATTCCCTCTTACTAATCCGAAATAAAAATAAAATGGTGCTCCTACAGTTACGTTAGAACCATTTGCTAATGTTTGTCCTCCAACTCTATCACCTTCAAAAACAAATCCTGTTAACGGTGGAGTTGCTGGAGCCACATTATATATATACCCCTTAAGTTGTGATGGTATATTAACTTGTCCTCTAAAATAATTTGAAGACGCTGCAACTCTATCTAATGATTGATATTTTTGTGCTTGTATGTCCGCTTTAGTTGTTGCCCAATCATTATATTGATTACCAAAAATACTTGTTGTATTAGTTTGTGTTATATTCCATTTATACATAGGTACCACTTGAGTAAATACAGAAAGATAATCATATAGACCAGGGACAGTGGAATCGTTTCTTATAATCCTTTTAGGTGAAATATAATCTCTAATCTGTGTGTCAGATGAAAAAAAGATTCCGACTGTTTTGTCTTTAACATAAAATGTATTTCCACCTGTTGAACCAGTAGTATAATCGTAACTTTCAAAATCAAATTCATCTACACCTATTTCAGAGTTAACTGAAATTGCTTGAGCATAATCGCCATCAAATCTTGCTTTTTTCCTTGAAAAAAAAGTATCGACCGATGCGTCTCCAGCACTTAATAATTGACCCAAAAATGTTGAACTGATTTGTCTTGATATTATAAATAAATTTAGAATATTAGATACATCTTGATAACTTGTTTGCTTCATATTATTTATGTTGTATCCAAAATAATCGCTAGAACAACTTAATTCGTTTGCAAACGCATCTCTTGGACCCAAATCCATAATTGTTGTTGGAAATTGTAATTGTAATTTATTTCTATGTGTTTTATTGTTTGGTGTAAATCCAACAAATTTTCCGCTACTATAGTTATAGGGAGACGACCTATAAAAAAAGTTATTTGTTACAGGATGTAACATAACAACATCTTTACAATATTTGTTAAACGGTACATTAAAACTTCCTGTTGTTGGGTCAGTACCAAATAATCTTTTATTTTTAATAGGAAATGCAAATAATGTTCCATTAACCCAATTGTTTACAAAATTGTGTCCAAATACTCCTCGGCAAGCCGCAAGATTAACTTTAAATCTGGCCTTCCATTCTGCTAACTGTTGAAAATCTCTTACTAATCTTATTATTGGTTTATCAACAAATACATAACAACCATTCCTAACTATACTTGGTTTTTCAAAACAAGGGTCTCCCACAGGTTTTACACCAAAATTTTCTCCATTACCAGAGTAGCAACTCAAAGGTGCCAACCCTTGACAACTAAAACTATTAATAACAGTCTCTTCAAACTGACTTGGTTCATCATCTATACTATCTCCACTATTGTATCCAATAGTTTGTTCACTATATTGTGGAGCTGAAACTCCATTATCATCATAGGCATAAATAGAAAACCCTAAATTTTGATGTAATACAAATGTATTGTTTCCTTGAGTATCACTTCTGTAAGTTGAGCTTGGTAACCTATCGGTTCTCATTACAACCTTTTGTGTACCGGCAATAAAATTAGTTGTTGTTCCTGTTGGATATATGGGTGAAAAATAAACAAAGTTACCGGCTTGTATTCTTGTTACGGGTATATTATTATACACTCTTTGGATTTCTTTTTGAGCGTAAAAATATGTTCCTCCTTCTATATATTCGTTTGGATAATAACCTCTATGTTGCTTATCCCCATTCAAATTTAAATAATGATTTGGATTCATATTTAAACTATAAACATTAGAAGAAAAAGTATATTGGCTAGTTGTTTGTATAAGCCCTAAACTACCAGTTTGATAAGAACTTTGGGCAAAAAGATTATTTGTTGCGTCAACTGTAAGATACCCTCCAATAGTGTTAACTTTTGTATTATCTAATATTGTAAACGAACTTGTAGTATCTACCTGAAATGGTCTATTTGGAGTACCAGGGAATGATGTTAAAGCGGTTGCGTCTAATGCAGAATAATTAGCGATTAAATTTGAACTATAAGTCCTAAAACTTGATGGAACTTGATAGAAAAATGAATCGAAAAATATTGGGTATCCTTGACTTGTTGTTTGATTTGTAGTGATTTGGTTATGTCTTGGTAAAACAAGTCCTGGTTGTATTGGAATATTTAATTTATAATTTCCACTAACAACAACACTACCATATGATTTACCCATTAACCTACTAATATCAATATTCATAGGTTGTCTTGATGAATGAGGGTCAACACCTCTAACTAAAAACGCAACAACATATTGTTTTTGGTCAGGCATCGTATATATTGGTCTAAAAGTATTGTAATCCGTCCCGTATCTGTAATTAGTGTAAATCCCTTGTGGGTCTTTTATCTCCGCAAACATAGTCATAAAATTGTCCGTAAATCTATATCTTAAAGAATCGTATTGAGTAATTGTTGGCGTATTATATTGACCTGTTTGTGGCGTTGGATTTAAATTAGAAAAATTACCATACGTCATCGCAGTAATTACTTGAAAATATTCAACGTCAGTTGGAAATTTTTGGAACACCACATTTTCATATTGTTGTAATGATACATTTGTTACTGTTATATCAACATCATCATACCCATCTTGACCCCCAATTACCGAACCCAAAATGGTTATGGTTTCACTTTCTTCGTAATTATAACCTCTATTATTGATTGTCACACTTGTAGGAACATTATTGACGACAACAATATCAAATGTAGCATTAACACCCACACCATCTGTAACTCCACTAACATTTATATAAGTTCCATTAACTGCCGAAGTACCATTATAAGTGAAAGTTATACCTGATATTTGTCCTTTAGTATTTGGAATTAACGCTTGTTGTATTTCTGAACTTTGATTAAGTATATAATTAACTGAAGGTAAAAATGAATTTGGGTTACTTGGGTCAGCACAATTTATAGTAATATTACTTATATTTTTTGGTAATCCTTTTACCGCAGTTGTAGTGACTTCATCACCATCGGAATTTAAATAAGAGGTTAATGTTCCACCAGTTAAATTTGGGTCTGTAGAGAACTTACTTCCATTAAATGATATTATCGCACCTGTGGTAAATGTATCTGCACATCCGTCATCAATTAACAAAGCCATCACATTATCATAGTGAAACTTACCGGCATTTTGTGTTGGGTTAACAGAAACTTTTATTTGATTCCACCCTCCTCCCGGTTGTGAATTAAAAAACTTCGCCTTCGTATTAAATAAATTTAATCTTTCAGCCAAAGTCAAATCTTGTGAATGCCACTGATATGGTAATCCATTACAATTACCAATTATTGATGCTGGAGTTCTTTTGTAGTATGCGTTATTTCCATTTCCCGCCATCAATTCTTGTATTGCAAGAGCTGAATCTCCACAAGTATTTGTTAACCCACTACAAGCAGGTGTATTTACACCCCCAAGAAATGGGTCATCTTTACAATAATCTTCAGAATAAATGTTACTGAAACCTGTTGAACTTTGTGTATTAATTGTACAGGAAATTGATTGGTTTTGTTGTGCTCTTGTCGCAAAATTAAATGCGTCTCCTTGGTCTGTGTCTAAAGTTTCACTAGTACAACTACATATTTCACATTCAGGATACGTTAGAATTGGGAATTTTAATTTCTTAAAAGGATTTCCTATCTTATTAAATAAGTCTTTTAAGTTTGTTGGTTTTTTACAATTTGCTTTAACTCCTGGTATTGCATCAACAAGTTTACAAAGAAAATATATTGTATATGCAATTGGTCCATAAACAAAGATAAATAAGAGTTTAAATAAAGGCCATATAAATGCCACAATATGTATTATTGGTAATAAAGGTAAAACTATTAGAAGTATGATTGACATCAAAAAATTTACAATATTGAATAACATATCAAAATTTCTTGTACCATCATTTGTTGGAAATTTATAATTTGTGCTATCACAACTATTATCCGTTATTTGTTTTATTCCAATAAATCTACCTCTATTTGTTCCTTTGTGGTAAAGGTCAATCATACCTGAAACGGTATAAACTTTATTATATGAAAACTGATAAAATCTATCCTCGCAATCAATCGCGCTTTGTATTATTTGTCTACCCTTTGTTGTACCCGTATTTCCATAATCGGCCCAATCTAAACTAAAAGCATAAGATTGTATAAACTCACCATACTGTGTAGGATTTGTAGTGCCCAAAAGTCTTGGGTCATTTACCGATGATATCCACCCGCCTTCTCTGATATTTGGGACCAAGAAATATCCTCTTTTAATTGTCGCAGCCAAATCATTTGATTGTTTCCATTTAACCTTGAATCTATATTTTGATTTTGTTGGTATCCCAACTTTTGGGTCGTTTGAAAAAACCCTTTCACCAAATTCATTTATTACAACATATTCTAAGTTCATAGGGACATCCACCAACCAAGAGCCATCTGTGTCAATAACATTATTTCCACCGTTAAAATTATACTGTTCAAGTACTGGTCTACCGTATGAGTCATCATATATTGTTTGTCTTATTGCCAATATTTCTCCAGGGCCTGCAACCAAGTTACAAAGATTACCCATTTCGGTGGATGGTTTACACGCAATTTTTAAAGGTTTGGTATCTATTGAAGATATTAAAGACCCCATAAAAACTGCGGTTGGTTGTATATCAATATTTGCATCGTCTCTTAAATCAAAATCCACCCTATTAATAGCAATTCTACAAATATTTTCATCCCCCCATAATGGTGATACATCTATTGATTTAGTTATATTAACAATTTGTGGTAAAGAATTTAGATTATTTGAACTTTTAAATTGTGGACCCGACACTTGAGCGTCTGTTGCCCTTCCCATTCTTATCAAATCCTGTGGTGTTAATGAAAACTCCCCAATATCGGATAAGTCTAAATCTAAAAACACTATTTGTACTCCAAGAGGAACACCCATAATCATATAATCCCCACTATCATTTGTTTTTACGGTGTACTTATAATACTTGTCGTAAATCTCTATTGCAAGTTTATTTGTTAATGCGTCTTTTCTTGAGGGAAATGTACCTGTAGGTACGTGATTTGAATATGATTGTTCGTATGGTAAAAGATTATATCTATAACCATCCTCGTTTTTAATATCAGTAGTGGTATAAGGATAAATTGCAGTTATTTCAGGATTTAACTTATCTACATCATCGATTGGTACAAAAATAGATACTTTTGCGTTTGGTACGCCATAACCATTATTTGCGGTTATTCTACCAACAACAACACCATAATTAGCACAAGACCTATCATAAACATCTTCTTGTTGTATCTTTAAAGATAATATCTCTAAAAAATTAAAATCTTGTTCTAACTCAACGTTGATTGTTTTATTAATACCAATCTCTGTTCGTATTCTTTGTGAATATCCCATTGTCCTTTATTGAATAAATAGTTTAGGGCGAATTTTTCCCAATACACCAAATTAAAAATAAGTGAAGATTGAAATAAATAAATTGGTTACGAGAATGTTACTGATTGGAAATTCTTTACAGAAACTCTAATATCTTTATTTGGATATCTTATTTGATATATCTGACTTGGTTCCGCAAATATTGTGTCGTCTACCGGTTGAATTTGTTTTGTTTCTGCATCCAAATAGGCCATCGAAGTTTGAGAAGACGAATATTGTCCTCCTACATTATTAAACACATCTAAACCTGTTACTGTTATTACCCCGTTTTGGTTTTGTATGATACTTTTTATTTCTGATAAATAAACGTTCTGACCAAGTTGTCTATTTAATGGGTCTAAATACGCGGAAATACTATTAATAATATTTGATACAACTTGACCTGAGTTTTGAGTTGCTTGCAAAACAACAGAAATATTTAAAGATAAATCAATAACATCCGCAGTCATAACTGAAATATAATCATTCATCATTCTATAATTCGATAGATAATTGGCAATATTTTGTTTTAAAGTATTTGATACAATATTTGTTAATTTACCTGTTGTATCATATGATAAAATTTGAATATCAATTTTATTATTATTTTCTGTTATCGCCACTTTAGCAGGTGCTCCAAACTGAGCGGGCATATTTCTAAGTAATGCGTTATAATCTTGGATGGTAACCGCTCTTTTTTGTGCCGCAAAATTAAAAGAAACAAAGTTTCTAACTTCTTCTGTTGTTGGGGCGTTTGACCCACCTATTGCTGCTGTAACATTATTACATCTTAAAGAACCAATTACCGAAGTATTTGTTGTTTCAGAAGGACCGTTTACAAAGAAAGAAACTGTACCTATTTGATTAATTACATTAACACCTAAATTAGTTGCCAATCCTCCCCCAATTCTATACTGAACAAATAATGTTGAGTTTACAGGTAAGGTAGAACCTAATGAAAAATTATTAGATAATGTTTGAATATTTAAAGGACCTCCAAATGCGGTAAATTGATTTAAAGCATCTTGAGCGGATGTACTTCCTCCACCAAATATAATTCTTTTAAAACCTTCAGGTGTAAATTCGGACATAAATCTATTATTTGTCTGAACGTAACTACCGACTTTTATACCTGGTTGGTCTGAAACTTTAGTTGGGTCTTCAACAAATATTCTGTCTTCAGCTAAAGCGTCGACCTCATACCATCTATTATTTAAACCTAAAAATTCCGCAGTTGTTGGGACGTTTGTATAATCAGTACCACTTTTTATTAAAACACTTGTTATACCTAAAACATTTCTTTCAGGTAAAAATAATTCAAAAAAGGGTCTAACATCATTTGGTGTTATAACTCTTTTAAAAACTTTAGTAATTCCATTAACAACTAATTCTCTTTTAGTTATTGTATAATTAACCAAAACACCATTACCATTAAAGTTAGGAATTTTTAATCTATTAAGATCACCTTGAGAATTGTATGGGGATGCAAAATCAATATCATATAAATTTTCAAATGCTTGTCCCGCACCACTAACTTGTGAACCTCTTAACAAAACACCCAAATATCTTTCATCTTCTTTGTCACCATATGCTGGTACCGTTATTGAAAAATCAACAAGGGATACTGATGGTCTTAATCCCGGAATTTTCAATCCATAAGTTCTTGCGATGTTATATATTGACGACCTTTGTTGTGCGTATTGTAAAACTGTTTCTTGTATACTTCTATCAATATGGTAATGTAAATTGTCGGCAATTGCCGCGTTTAAGTCCAAAAAAACTGAAAACACAGAAGCATCACTAAAGTCTTGGATTAAATTAGGGTAGTAAGTCCTAACATAATTAAGAAGTTCTAATCTTATTCCTTCATAATCTCTTACCGTATAAGATATTTTACCGTTAGCCATATTAATTAAATATTAATAATTACAAAATCACTCTGTGCAAATGTCGCAGAATCTGTTGAATAGTTTATTGTTATTTTTGCAGTATAATCGGCAGTTCCTTTACCAGGAACACGAAATATATATGGAACATCACTTACGGTACTTCTGTTTTCAACACCGACAGGTGATTCATCCTCAACACTTGCAGGCTCAATCGTAATATTATTAACCAATAAATTTGGCATATAATTATTGATTGCATCTCTGATGTCAGATTCTATCGCACTAAATGTTAAACCATCAAAAGGTTCAAAAATAAATTCATATATTCTTGTACCAAAATTTGGTAAGTAATACCTTGAGCCTCTTCTCGTTAAAATTAAATGAATTAACGCTGCTCTGATTTCATCTTTTTGAAATTGAGTTAATTGTAAGTAATCACCAACTTTAGAATCTCTAAATGGGAAATTTATACCATATGTCCTTCCGTCTGCCATATGTAATAAATATATCTACATTATTTTTTTATTGTAGTGTTACCTTTTTGTCCTTTAGGTTCATAAGGACAATGTCTACAATTATTTCCGCAGCAGTACCCTCTATCAATATGATATTGTTCCGTAAAAACTAATTTTGTCTCATCCATATAATAATGAGAAGGGAGAAGTTGTGACTTCTCCCCTTTTTTATTCTCTTTTTCCATAGGTTATACTAATGTTATTTCACAAGCTCCACCAGCACAAGCCGCTTCACCTCTTAAATCTGTATCATCATCTATTTCAATTATCTTGGATAAATCAACATCTTTTAAGGTTTCCATTAATTCGTCATACTTTTCTTTTGTACAGTCCTCAAAGGGTGCCTGTTTATAACTTCCAGAATCGTAGGGCAATACAGATAATCCATTGTAGTGTTCCCTTTCAGTCCACATCCATTCGCCAACTGCCGGCCATTCGTGTTCTCTAACTGAAATAGTCGCCGAAACATTATGTGAATTACTTCCTGTTCTATGTCCTGGTTTAATCCATTCTGTGTGAACTTTTTTAACTCTCTCCAATAATTGAATTGGTGATTCGTTTCTTAAGATTGAACCTTCGGGTGCTTTCTGTGGAATACCAATTACCGCAGTGTCGTGTGGACGGAAGTACTCATCTTCAATAAGTTCGGGATGATTGGTTTTCAAATATCCGTAGATTGCTTCATTCTTTCCAACTCTCACTCTTCTGATGTAATAGTCATTATGCCAAGCGTGAATACCTGATGATGTTCCAAGTGTTAACGAAGTAGTTCCTGCAGGTTTAACTGTAGTTGTTCTTGCCGCTTTGTTAATTCCCAATAACCCCGCGACTCTTTCATTCTCGGCCTTCACAACTTTTGCGCCTGTCTTCATATCCAAACCTAATACCGCACCTGAACCAATACCCGTCATCGATACACCGATAAGCGCATCTTTTTCAGTTGTTCTTTGCCAAATTGGTCTTAAGTAATGGAAGTTAGTATATCCCGCTTGTAATGTTCCGATGAATGTTGCAGCTTTGATTCTCGCCTCATAATCTTCTTGATTAACAACATTTGAAACATTCACCTCGCAAAGATTACAAAATTGGAATGGACGAAGTGCAATCTCACAACAAGGATTAGTTCCCCAATCTTTATCATTTGTAAAGTAGATTCCAGGTTCTCCCGCTCCACTCGCTTCAATTCTTTTCCAAAGTTCCATAAAGTAATCTTTGGTAATCTTATGTCTTACAAGTGCTGCGGAGTTGTTTGCTCTTCCTCTTTGTGGGTTTGTTTCCCACCAAGCACCTGACTTACAACTAATCATCTCATCATCTGTTGCCGAGAATAAGGAAATAAGAGCCGCTCTGCGAATCCCTCCTGCCAATACCGCGTCAGCAATATGACAAACCATATCGTGAACCTCAATTGGTCTTAACCTGTCACCATCTTGTTTAGCATCTAATATACCTTCAAGTTTAATCAAACACTCTTTAAGTGGTTGAGGTCCGGGGGCTTTACCACCTGATGTTACAAGTCTTGCGCCTTTTGCCCTGATGTCTGAAAAGTCAAACTCAATTTTTGAACCTCCGAAAAAGTATGATTTAACTAATACTTTAACTGCGTCAGCCCATCCTTCAATTGAATCTGCAACTAACCATCTTCTTGTTCTTTCATTTGGTTTTCTAATTTCAGGTAATTCATCTACGTGATGTTTTTGAACTGAATAACCAACCCCTGTTCCACCAAGTAACAAGAACATAATCTCTGAAAATACTCTCCAATCATCTACAGGAGCGTATGCACAGTTGTAAATTCTGTTTGGTGAAATCTCAATTGGTTTCCCTGCAAACTGCATTGACCTCATAGACGGTAATACTTGCTTGTTATAAACAAACTGATAATTGTCTCTTATCTCTTGTTCTAAATGGGGATACGATTTGATATGCATCTCCATATTTCTTGTTACTAATTCGTACCAAGTCTCTCTTCTTTTTAACTCCGGCAAATACTTTGCATATTTCATATGCACCGTTATCTCCGATAGTATTCTGTTTGAAATTTCCATTTTTAATTCTTTTTGTTTTTTATAAAAAATCCGTGATTTTAATATTAAATATTAAGCCGCTTGGTTTGCGGCTCATAATTTTGATAAAAAAAATAATGTTTTTTTGTGAAAAAGTAGATATTTAATTACTTAATTATTTTGTTCTCTTTGTTTCCTTTTCTCCATTAATTCTTTAACTCTGTCTTTTTTTCTTTCTTCTTGTTGTTCTTCAAATCCTAAAAATGTTACTGATGTATCTATATCTATTTCAAGTAATTCATTATTAAACTTACAATTCTCAAATACCACACCATCTTTACCCAATCTTGACTTTGTAATTGCAATTGTTGCCAAGTTCATTTCCTTCTGTTGTAAACTTTTCGCTATTGATATGATTACGTGTCCAACTTGTGCTTTCTTAATTGAGCCACCCATTTGGTCTGTTGTAACCACCTCCGATGAGATTGAACTTCTATTACCTTGAGTTGCGGTCCAACCAACCAAATCAAGTTCGTGACACATCGCTTCAAATCCTCTCATAACCGAACCTTCCGCTTTCCACTCATCTTTACTTGATGATTCTGGTGTAACACAATCAATATAATCCAACATAATCAAATCAATCTTATTTCCATCTGCTATCATCTTTCTTACCATATTCTTTATTTGAGACATAGTGTAAGTGTCTGACGCTAATTTCTGTAGAACTAATCTATTATCCATCGAACTTCTAATCTCCTCAACTTTTGCAAGAACTGTTTCTTTATGTTTGTTAAGGTTATCCGGTTCAATACCTGTCCATAACGTGAAGTGTTTTCTTTGAACAATCTTTGGGTTGTCCTCAAAAAATACTTGTAATACATTATACCCCAAGTTGTATGCTGTATTTGCGATTTTGGTTAAGATAGTTGTTTTACCAACCCCCGTAGGAGCGAGTATAACCCCTATCTCACCCTTCGCAAGTCCGCCCTTAAGTAGTTTATCAATACCGGGAATTCCCATAGGAATTGGGTGTCTGTAGTCCTCCTCAAGAACTGTATCAAGTCCCGAGAAGATGTCAGTAATTCCCATATCGGTTTGTCCCACTTGTAAGGCGTCCCTAACCAACCCTTCAACTTTGTCGTAAGACTCAAAATCACCTTCAGTAATTATTTTTTGAGCTTTCTCCATTGCCTTCTGTAACTCTTGTTGTTTACAGAATTTCAACGCTTTTTCTTGGACAAATATTGTTCCTTCAAAAGGTGCGTCTTTAACTTGTTTTAATGTGTCTAAAACAATTTTCTGCACCAATTCTTGTGTTATTTCTGACTTGATTAGTTGTTCTAACGTATCAAAGGAAGGTGTTGATTCGTACTTTTTGTAGTACTCTTTTGTAAGTTGGCTAATAATTTTGAAATACTTGTTGTCGAAATAGTTACCATCGAGGACATTAATTATAGTGTTTGAGAAGTTCTTGTCTACAATTAACTGATTAAGTAATTGTATCTGAAATGTGTTTCCTAAATAGTCAAAATTTTTCTTCATAGTATTTGTTCGGGTAAACCCCTTTTATTAATAAATATCTTTTAAGCCAACTGATAATCCAAATATTCGTAAGATAATCTGTAATCTGAAAAAATGTCAGTAAGTCCTCTCAAGATTTCTTTTAGATATGGTCTTACATCAACCGTATACCTAACTTTTGGTGGAAACATTTTTCCGTCAAAAATTCTGTGACAAATTGTCTGTTCTCCCAACTTCACATACAGATTAAAATACTCGGCATCTTCTGTATAAGATGTGTTCATAACTGCCGCGTCGTGCATAATTGCCTCCATATTGTCCATCATATAGACAACGGTTTTCATTTTCAAGTCATACGTCAACGTATCCTTGGTGTCTTTCATAAACTCATAGAGTTCATAAGAATTTCTCGCCTTTGGGTTAAACCCCCTCACATTAAAGAATCTTTGTACTATGATGTTTTCATTCAAAGTTAAAAGAAACTCAAGTTTTGTGCTGTCTTGCTCTTTGTTCATATTTCTATTTTTAATTGTGATTTTCTTTTGTATTATTTTTATCTTCTTTATATGGATAATAACGAATTCCATTTAATTTAATGGATTCTACCTTATATCCCATTTCATTTTTTATTTCTACTTTCTTTAATGAGTTTGTACTGTAATAAATTCCATCAACAAAGATGGTCTCATCATCAATTCTTTTTAAACTGTTCATAATTTTCTTTTTTCCTTTCTTGTTAATTTTAAAAATGGTTTAAGGAAATTAACCCAAGCATTATCATCTTTCGGTAAGTACTTGAATAGTCCGTCAGCCATCATCATCTTCATTAGATTTTTATATCCCCTATCCGTCGGGTCAATTTTTTGTTTATAAACTTCTTCAACTAATACTTTTGCCTCATCTGTAATTAGGGGGTTTCCTAAATCAATTATTTTTAGATTTGTATTATAAAACTCTTCACCAAGTATACCATTTTTTGAGTGTCCAGTCAAAATTTTACCAATAATTTTTGGAACTTTCTTTTCCTGTCCGATAATTCGTGCATTATCCAAGATTTCGGTGATAGTGCATGATTTCTCCTGCAACATAGGGAATAACTTAACCAAAGTTTTTACACCAAGTCCATCAATACCTGAAATATTATCTGACGTATCACCAACAAAAACTTTTGTTAATAACACATTTTGATGGGGGATATTAACTTTATCAAGTAATATCATATCACCTAATTTATAGTATTCTTTCTTAATAGGATAGTAAATTTGGACTCTTTCTGATATGAGCTGTGTAAAGTCCTTGTCTCCTGAAAATATGGTTATATTTTCATCTAATGCAATCTTACAGTATTGTGCAATTAAATCGTCGGCTTCATTATTTGGAACTTCAACCTGTCTAACAAATACTTCTTCCAAGTATTGTTTAACTCTTTGTCTTTGATGGAGGTAGGATTCGTATTGTTCCTCACTCATCTCGTTTTTTCTTTGTACTTTATAGTTAGGATACATCTCTTTTCTAACCGATGTATTGGACTCGCTATCCCAACAAACAATTACCTTGTCGTAATTGCTTTCCTCTAAATGTTTTCTGATTGTATTAATGAAATGATATATCCCACCGATATGCTCGTTCTTATTAAATAAATCCCTAACCCCATTATAACCTATCATATACAGGTTATTTCCATCAATTAAAAGTGTCTTCACTTAACCATTTGTGTGGTGATAAAATATTGTTTCTAATTAAGTATAGTTTTAAATGAGTGTTAAGTCAATTTTATTTTTTTTCTTTACCATTTTCTTGAGTAGCATATTTAATACCCATAATTGTTCCTACAATTGAAAATGCGTTTGTTAGAAGTACACTAAACATATTACTCCAAGTTGAGCCAATAATTTGTGTTTCCTTTCCCATCACAATAGCCATCCAATAAAGCGAAGTTGTTACAAGACCTACTCCTATAATTACCGATAAAGCACATTTAACAATTATTTTTATTAACTCACTTTGACTCTTTTTCATCACCACATCCAAGTCATTCAAAGCCGCATTCTTTTCTATTTCTATGGAATCTTTAAGTTTCTTTGAATTATCTAACTCTAATTTCAAGTCTTTTGTTAGTGTTTCTATTTTATTTTTACTGATAACAGTTTCAGTTATATCAGTAGCAATTTTAATTACACTTATAACATTTCCTTTACTATCTAAAATGGGATTATACGTGGCTTGTAAATAAATAACACTACCATCCACTTTTTTTCTTTCTACCACACCTTCAAAAAACTTACCACTTCTTAAGGTATCCCAAAATATTTTATATTCATCTGACTTTGAATACTCATAACTAACAAAGATACTATGGTGTCTCCCAACTATTTGATTTTTTTCGTTGGGTTTATATCCCATCGCTTGTAAAAACAGAGTGTTCGCATCTAAAATGAATCCATCAACATTAAAAGTAATACTTGCCGTACTTCTGTTAATCGCTTCTAATTGTTTTTTACTATTCGCAATTGCCGTAATGTCAGTAGCGACTTTCATTATTTTAGTAATCTTACCACTATCATCAAAAATAGGATTGTATGTTGCTTGTAAGTTGATAAGGGTACCATCTTTTTTTATTCTTTCAAATTCCCCTGAATAATACTTACCACTTCTTAAAATGTCCCAAAACTTTTCATACTCCGATGACTTTGCATAATCTTTACATACAAAGATGCTATGGTGCTTACCAATAAGTTCATTATATTCATCAACTTTATACCCCATCGCCAACAAAAAAATGTCGTTTACACCCAAAATGATACCTCCTAGGTCAAAATAGATAATGGCATTACTTCTATTAATGCCTTCAAGCCGGCTTAATAGCTCTTCTTTAGATAAGTTTTTCATAGGTAGTTTTGTTTATTATAAATATTTTGTAAAAAGTAAATAGTAAATAAATAATAAAAATAAAAAACCCTCCTTTATGGGGAGGGGCTAATTCTTATTGACTAAGAAAACTTAATATTCGTGGTTGGGGGTAAACTTTTCCTTTTAATTCTATACGTTTTTCAGCCCATTCTCTCATTAGTTGTTTAGTTTCACGATTATCTAATGATAACATATCACTAATATCATCCCAATATGTGTTTAAAACCCACAATTTGCGAATAAATCCTATTTGCAATTCTAATTTTAATACAGGTTGTTCGTTTTTTCTCCAAATTCTAACATCATCTTCATCTGACTTAACCTCATACATTCCTTCAAATAAGTAATCTAAATACTTAAACTGAAGTTTCATCATTTTATTTTCTATTGTATTTCCCATTTTATTTAAATTATTTTTTTTCTCCATACCCAATATTGTTTTTTATTTGACATTCGTAACACACATTTTTATTATCGTCTGTTATCATCCAAACATCAATAGCCATAAAATTTTTAACTACTTTACTACAATAATCACATTTAATACAATCGTTTTTGAATTCTTGGTGTTTAAGTGATTCTGATATTTTTGATAAGTGTGCTTTTTTATCTTGTTCAGTATAACATTTATACCAATTTGGTGATACTTCATCAATTATACTAATCATTTGTTTTTCTAAAATTTGTTCTGCTTGTTCTAATATTACATCAATATCAGTACCTCTCCA